>WPCK01371595.1_pt1 | contig 68947 bp, 64 predicted proteins | sample 5399851 | NCBI WGS metagenome assembly WPCK01 (sample SAMN12869471, study PRJNA574797) | sludge metagenome | isolation source: wastewater treatment of pH11 | place: China:Beijing | collected 2019-05-20 | reverse complement strand
CCTGTGCTGGCGATGTTCGTCCGATCATAGTTCCCGTATCCAGGCCAGGCAATCATGGTTTCCAGTCAACGGCATGCTGTTCCAGATAGGCGTCGACGGCGGCGCCCATTGTTGGATGGAAAATCCCGCCTCCGAGCAGATCGTAAATCTCCAGGCGTTTCAATGTATCTTTGACCGGGTCCTTCAGTTCGGCAAGGTGCAACTCGATCCCCGCGTCGGAAAGCGACTTTTTCAGTTCGACGATCATGTCAGCGGAAGTTACATCGACGCTGGTCACCGGCTCCGCTGCAACGATGACGCGTTTGACAGGAGTTGGCGAACTGTTGACGGCTTCGGCTATTCGCAAGTGAAAGAGCTCGGCATTGGCAAAAAAAAGCGGCGCGTCCCAGCGGAACAGGACCAGGCCGGGAACCAGTCGTGCCTGCGGATAACGCTTGATATCGTGATAACCGCGAATGCCTTCGACCCTGCCAAGCACCGCATAGTGGGGTCGCCAGCCATCCCAGAGAAATTCGATAACTGCAAGGACAATCGACAGTCCGATTCCCGGAATCGCCCCCAGTACGACGACACCCAGGAAACAACCGATCGACAACCAGAACTCCCATCGCTGGATCCTGAAAATGCGCCGCAAATCGCGGAGTTCAAGCAACCCGAACGCGGATGAGATGACAACCGCAGCCAAAGCGCTGATGGGGAGGGTTTCCAGCAATCGGGACCCGAATATGAGCAAAAGCGCAACGGCAGTTGCCGCCACAATCCCGGTCAACTGGGTCTTTGCGCCCGCTGATTCCGCAACGGGCGTGCGGGATGAGCTGCTGCTGACGGCAAAGCCCTGAAATAATCCGGCGGCCAGATTGGCGGCGCCAAGTGCTATCGTCTCCTGATTCGGATCCGTATAACTCCGGCTTTTCGCAGCGTAGACACGTGAAAGGACGCTTGTATCAGCAAACGAAACCAGTGCCGCAGCGCAACCGCCAATCACGACTGCCTGCAAATCGCCGAGGCTTGTCCAGGGTAACCGGAAAGAAGGCAACCCATGGGGCAGCGCACCCAGTACTTGCACGTCAAAGTTCTGATCGAGGTTGAAATAACCGGTTACCGCTGTCGCCGCCATGACGACGATCATGATCGCAGGTATCCGCCTGAATCGTCTCAGCGACAAGATGATCGCCAGGCTGGCGATCCCGATAAGGCAACTGGCAATATTGAATTGGCCTTCGAAAAGTCCATTGGCCACCTGGAGTACATCCTGTACGGGCCCGGTGCCCTCGATCGGCAGCTGAAGGAGCCTGGGGAGCTGACTGATCATGACAGTCAGCGCAATGCCATTCATGTAACCGTAACGAATGGGTTTTGAAATCAGGTCAGTAATAAAGCCAAGCCGGAAAATGCCAATCAGAATGCAAACCAGTCCGGATACGATGGCCATCATGCCAGCCAGGGCAACCGCTTTCGTCGAGTCGCCGCCGGACAGCGGTATCACGACCGCCAGGATGATCGCCGCGAGCGATGAATCCGGACCCAATACAAAAATCCGGCTCGGGCCAAACAGAGAGTACACCAGCAAGGGAATGATGGTCGCATAAAGACCATAAATACCGGGAATACCCGACGCTTCCGCGTAGGCGATTCCCACCGGAACCAGGATGGTTGTGAGGACCAGTCCGGCAACGATATCGGATGCAAGAAACCGGGACTCATATTGACGGAGCGCTTGCAGCCCCGGCAACAACGAATGCCAGCTGCCGTCGCTTGCCTTCGCCGGCTGCGGCAATCGCCCCGGCTCCGCAACGCCTGCAGCTGATTCACCGTTACGTTTCATGGCGAGTGGTGTAAATGCGTTGTACGGCTGCGACGGTGATGCTGGTCGACCAGCCGAGCATCATCACGCCGACAACCGCCTCGATCGGGCCGAGAAGTCGCCATGAAGCTGACGGCACCACGTCGCCATATCCAACCGTCGTGTAGCTCGTCAGGGAGTAATAAAGCGATGTTTCAAAGTCTGCCAATACTCCGGCCGCCGCAAACGCCGTCGCCCAAACCGTCATCTCCACCACATGCAATGCCAACAGCAGGCTGGCCATGCGAGCGAGCGTCCACAGGGGTCGAGGCGGGTCCAGCGGAACCCGCTTCGGATTAAATACGCCTGCCGCCGGGATCACAACGTAAACGGTTCCGACAGCGTGGATAACTACCGTCACAATGGCGAGGGCGAGGGCTACGAGCAATTGCTGGATCATGACTGACATCAAAAGTCGACGTTCACTCGCAGGCCACAGATCAGCGATGTGTCCGCCCGGTCGCGGAACGGCGCAATCACCTGCAGATCTGGCGTAATTTGCCACCACGGAGTGACAGCCATGTTATAGTACATCTCAACGCCGTATTCGTCACGCAGCGGCAGCAGAACCGGGGCAAGGTCCTTTAAAGATTCGCTCACTCCCAGGTAATAACTTCCGATGCCGAATGAATCGCCGTCCCGCCCGGCGAACGGACTGGCCCCGCTGACCCCGAAGCTTGCAAACCATCGCACCGGGCTGGGGTTGTTGTCGGCGATGCCCAGATTGCCAAATACACCCCACATCCGCTCCGGATCGTCGGGCGAAACGTAAAGTGCCTGGTCGAAGTTATACGCCAGAGACCACGAGCCAGCGATCGGCGTGGATGTGATGATCAGACCCTCAATCGGATCGAGGTAGGCGGTGGCCTCGAGGTTTGTGTACTCGCCATTGCTGTACGTGCCCGAGATTCCCTGATGACCCGGTCGACCGCAGAAATCAGTCGGACGGATGAATTCTGTGTAGACCGTCACGCCATTGTCAAAAAAAGTGTCGAAGCCACTTGTGGTCGGCGAGTCGTTGGTGTCGTAGACGACCAGCGAGAACACAGTCTCCTCTTCCTCGAGGCAGGAGAATCCTGCTCCAAAGGTCGAATAGGGAATGGTGCGGGCAAAGACCGGATTGTAAAGCATTGCCGTATTCAGAAATCCGGTCAGGCTGCCGGCTCCGGTCAACGGTTGCTCGAAGTCGTCGAGCGTATTGAACTTCCCGGCATAGAACTCCAGTTCATCGGAAAGAACCTGGGTCAACGTTACACCGGTCAGGGCGGTGACCGATCCTGTCGGCAATGGAACGGACAACAAGAGATTTGGCGCCGCCAGCGTCCCTCCAAGGGTGTTTGCCGACTCACCGTAACGCGTTTCTCCGTGCAGCGTCAGGGACGTCCCCTGGTGGAATCCGAGTTTTTCACCGTCCAGGTTCAGAAAGTAATCATTGCGACCGCCGAAGTTGAACGCCTGCTCCAGTCCACCCGTTGTGACACCCTGGTAGTACTGGGTGGAACTGATGTCGAATGTGACTCCACGTTTCTCAGCGATGGAACGCCATCCCAGCCAGTCGCCGGTCAGCTTTGAACGCTCGTGAATCGGCCCGGCAAATGGATCCGTTTCGGGGTCTTCGGACGTTTCATCCGTCTCCGGATCTTCATCCTCCGTATCCCCGACAGTGTCTGCTGGCTCGTCCGGGTCGCTTGCTGCGTCACGAGGCTTTTCGTCGCGTGCAACGGGTTCCTGGAAAGATACTTCGCGTCGTCGCCCGGGGGGCTGTTGGCCCACGGCGGTGGCTGCAAAGGCAGTGACGGCAAGCAGCGCAACAATCAAATTGCGCATATTGTATAATGTCGGGCGAGGAAGCATGCGCAACTTGCCGTTTCATGCGCAAAGCGCCAGGTGGATCAGGCCGTTTGCCGAAGCAGCGACCTGCGCGCAACGGCAGTTTTCGTTATTATCGGCAAATTCGATTCGGGTCTTAAATGACTGCAACAACCAATGAATACACTTTTCAGGGAAATCCGCGACACGCCGCTGCTTTGGCTGCTGGTGTTCGTGCCGGTGGTTTTCGCGGTCGAGAAGCTCAGCCCCGAGTCCCACACGCTCCTTTTTGTGCTCTCGGTCCTGGCCATCGTACCCCTAGCTGCGTTATTGAGTCATGCGACCGAATCAGTCGCGGCCAAAACCGGCGATGCGGTCGGCGGACTGCTCAACGCCACGTTGGGAAACCTGACCGAACTGGTCATCGCACTGACGGCCTTGCGCGCCGGGCAATACGCGCTGGTTAAAGCGTCCATTGCCGGCGCGATAGTCACGAACACATTGTTCATGCTGGGCGCCTCGTTTTTGCTCGGCGGCCTCAAGTACCACGTGCAGGAATACAATCGTGTCAGCGCCCGTTTGCAAGCGGGGCTGCTTTTTCTGGCCACGATCGCGTTGCTGGTGCCCTCAGCGGTTTTTAGTGCCGACTCCGCGACTGCGTTCAACCACAAGTTGAGTATCGGCCTGGCGGTCTTGCTCATCGTGACCTACGGACTGGGCATGCTGTACTCGCTCAAGACACATCGCGAACACTTTGCGAGCGAGGGCCCTGCCGCGCATGGCGAGGCGAAATGGCCGATCAACGTGTCCCTGATTGTCCTTGCAGGCGTGACATTGCTGGTGGCACTCGTGAGTGAAGTGTTTGTCGAGTCGGTGCAGATGGCGGCAGAGACCTTTGCGATGACTCCCGCCTTCGTCGGCTTCATCGTCGTGGCGCTGGTAAGTGCTGCAGCGGAAATAGCGTCTGTGTTTTCCGCAGCGCGCAAGAACCGGCTGGACCTGAGCGTCGGGATCGCGCTGGGGAGTGCCTCGCAAGTGGCACTCTTCGTGGCACCCGTGCTGGTGCTATTGAGCCATTTCATCGGTCCGACACCCATGGACCTGCAATTCTGGCCGGGCGCCGTGGTCATGATTCTCATTGCAACCCTCACCGCGTCGCTCGTTACGAACAGCGGCCGATCGGCATGGTTCGTGGGTGTGTTGATGTTGATGGTCTATCTGATCTTCGCCATGACGCTTTACCTTTTGCCCCCGCGGGTAGCTTGAAGTAACTTGCCCGCGAATTCCCACCAGCAACGCGCCTCAAAACGCCCAGGTTTGCCGAAATGACAAAATCGTCAAGGAGGTTTCTCGAACCGGACGAGCGAATCGCAGAGGTGCTGTTTGGCCTGATTATGGTGCTCACCTTTACAGGGTCGCTCAGTGTAGCCGGGGAAGATCGCGCTGAAGTTCGCACCATGCTCATTGGCGCGCTCGGGTGCAATCTGGTCTGGGGAATCATTGACGGCGTTTTGTATCTTATGGGTTGCCTTGCGGAAAAAGGACGCGACCTGTCGATTTTTCACGCGGTGCGGAATGCCGCGAATCCGCAAGTGGCGCAGCGCCTTATCGCCGACGCCCTGCCTCCCGTCATCAGCTCAGTCCTGCAGACGGCAGAACTTGAAACGATACACCAACGGCTGGGTCAACTCCCCGACTCACCCGATCATGCGCGTCTGGACAAGAGCGACTGGCTGGGAGCCATCGGTGTCTTTCTCTGGGTGTTCCTGTCGACATTTCCCGTGGCGATCCCGTTCGTTTTCATTAAGGACGCCGGACTGGCCTTGCGGGTCTCCAACGGTGTTGCGGTGGCGATGCTGTTTCTCGCCGGCTATGCCTACGGGAAATGGGTCGGGCGCCGGCCGTGGCTGACGGGCATTTCGATGGTTGTCCTCGGTTGCGCCCTTGTTTCCCTGACGATCGTGCTCGGAGGTTGATAACGGGCTGCGTTCTCGGGCAACGTGTTCAAGCTTCCACTTCGTCGATGACTTCGAGCTTTCCGGCACGCACCGCCCTCAGCAGGACATCATGGTCACGCTCGGTCTGGTCCGCGTACGCCGCTGCGAAGTCGGCGATGGCTTCATCGAACTTGTCCCCTTTTCCCAGATAACCGCTGATTTTGGCGGGCTCGCCGGAACGTGCGTGAGCATGGGCCAATGTCCAACCGCAGATTTCGGCGTATTCACGCATCACGCCCGGGGTAAACACCTCGACCATCGGTTTGATCTTCATGTCCTTGAGCTGACGGATGTAATGGTGCCGCCCTTCGGCCCCTTCGGTCCAGCCCAGAAAGATGTCGCTGGCTGATTGCATCATGCGGCAGCCGTGTACGATTCGCTGTCCTTCGTTGGCGTGCCGGCTTTTGCCCGCATAAGGCTCAAGCACAGACGGGCGCGCATGTTTGAACTGCAGGAAAAGGGGATCGTGCTCGCTCGCCATCAACAGCAGGATGCCGCAGTAAGTTCCCACACTGCCAACGCCCACGACCTTGATGGCGATATCCATGACCTTGTAACGATCCAGCAGCATACGGCGATCTTCCTGCAAGGATTCCCGATACCGGGCAAATGACTGCATGATCAATGCATCGTGCTCCTCATTCGAACGCTCCCGCAAATGAAAAATCAGCGGTGGATTATCCCTGATTATCGGCGTTAGGCCGGCAGTCATCACAAGTTCCGGAAATTCATGTTCCAGCACACTCCGCTCGCGCGCTTTTTCGAGACGTTTCTCCATGCGCTTGGCAGTATCTTCATCCTTGACCTTCTCCATCAGTTTTTCCACATCGATGCTCGCATACCAGATATCGAGCACATTCATTTCGCTGTATTCCGCCATGTGTTCACGATAAGAACGCACGCAATCCAGAACGGCATCACGGCCGTCATCTTCGCTGAAGCCGTTGTCGCGGCAGGCCAGTACAAAGCTGGCGGCCAGGCGTTTCACATCCCACTCCCAGGGCGCAGGAAGCGTTTCGTCGAGATCGTTAATATCAAAGATCACGCGGCGTTCCGGAGTCGCGTACGCGCCAAAGTTCATGAGATGGCAGTCGCCGCACGCCTGGACGCGGATTCCGCTTGTCGGCGTGACGGCAAGATCCGCGGCCATGTTCATCGCTGCACCGCGATAAAACGTGAAAGGCGATTTCAGCATGCGGCCGTGGCGAATGGGAATCAGCCTGGGCATGCGCCCCTTGTTCGATTCTTCCATCAGTTCAAGCGGATCCCGGCGATTGTCAGGCGCCTTCCACCCGGCATGATCGGCTCGCGAACACTTGTCGCGCAAACTCTTCCCTGCCGCATACAACTCTTCGGTTGTCGGAATTGACTCGAGGGGCGGGGCGAGTTCAGGTATTGCCTGTCCCTGCGGAGTCAGTGAAGTCAGTGGATCATTTCCCATGGAAGAGGCCTTTTAATCGGGTGCGAATCGGCGATGTCTGATTTTACACTTTAATTTGGAAATCTGCCTGGTGCCTGGACAGATCTGTGCCTTGCGGCGAAAGTCGCCTGAATTGCGTCACATTGGCGGCCAACCCTCCCCTTGTTTCCCGGAGAAGAGACGCTGCCTTCCGGTTGCCCAGCCGGAGTTGCAAATAGATTGGGGTCGCGTGTTGGGCCCAGCGCCGCGGACAAGGCAGTTGAATTTCGACCGAAGGGCGTCATTACCCGCCGGTCGTTACCCAACCGTCGTTCGCTCAGGTTTGCGAGCCGCCCACCCCCTGGTAATCACTTACCACTGCCATCGCCCGGTCTTCCGGCTCGGCGAATGAACTCTCGGCTGTCTTTTGCAGGAGGCTGAATTCGTAACGCAACACAGGTTGTCTTTGTTCGGGCAAGATCATTATCAGGTTTTCCAGCATTGCCCGCAACCGCCGGGCGACCTGTATGCTGCTGGCGCCGAAAAGGCGAATCTCGGTAACAGCCAGTTGAACAAAGTCCTCCCAGTCCGGTGTGCGATAAACGAACAGAGTCTGGCCGGCAGCGTTTTTCACAATCCCCTCGTCGAGATCCCGGCTACCGACAATCCGAAGCAAATGATGAATCTGGTCGAGGACCAAAACCGCGGTCGTCGGGTCATTGATAGCGGGGGAAAGCGCTTTCGACGCGATGTCCACCAGAATGCGGAAAATGAATCTGGGATCCTGCTCAATGGTTCGTTCCTGGCCGAGGGCCAAAGAGTGGTAGAGCGCCACTGAATTGACGGGGTTTTTTTCCTTCGAAAGGTAAAAGAGCGGGTCACCTGCAGCCACGAAATTTCCGACCTGGGGCACGAGTTCGATGGAGCATTCAGCAGCCCTCGCAATGGCCGTCAACCCGTTGTAGTCACAGGCGAGAATGACTCCATCCCGCAGACTTGGAACAATAATGGGGCATTCCCGGTCAGAAGGCATACTGGACGCAGAATGGGCCGGCTCAAGCGGCGTTTCGCCGAAACGCCGCGGATAGACCTCGTTAATGACACTCTTTCCCAGGCGGGATACTATGCGGATCGCGCCGCTCGGGCGAAGCGCCTTGCTGAGATGGTCGACCAGGCAAAGGAAAAGGCCCAGGCTCGCGATGCTGCTGTAGACGGCCAGGTCAATCGTCAACTGTGGAACGGTCGAGTCAATCCTGGCCAGAGTGGCAATCGTCACGGTGAACGTGAACATGAAGGCCGCTATCGACACCTTTGTAACCGGATCGCGAAAGATGATGCCAACGACTCGAGGCGAAAGCTGGGCGCTGGCGAGCTGTAAAACCACCAGGAACGTCGATGAAACAAAAACGACGAGGCTAAACATCGAGGCAGCCAGTGTCCCGAGAACGGCACGCGCGCCCTCCGGCTGGAATCCCGATTCCCAGCCACTCGCCGACTCAAGCCAGTGCAAGGCCCGAATGACGATCAGACCGGCCACCATCCCCACGGACGGCATCAACCATATCGAGTTCCGGACGAAGTTCCTGACACGATACTTCTGGAGCCAGGTCATGGATCGTTTTCCCAGTTGCTGTGTTGTCGATTTTCACGTCGAATTTCAATATCAGGCTTGCCCGAAGGAATGCAATACCGCTTGAGAATCGCCGCTGCGGTAAATCCGGAAAGAAGGGCACCGAGAACAATTGCCAGAATGCACATGGTGACCGCGCCTCTGGGTACATCGGCCGCTCCCATCAAGGTCGCAAAGGCCGGGCCGACGTTTCGCGTGCAAATGCCAAGGGTCATGGGAGCTTTCTGGTCGTAGGAGAGTCCGAAGCCCAGCAGATACACCGCGAAGCCCAACAGGGCGTAGTACACGATCTGGGCAATGATCGCATTGGTCCCTATCGCACCGTAAAGATCGCCTTTGTAGATCCAGAGCAGCAGCAGACACAGAAACAGCGTATTCAGTCCTGTCACTTTCTTCACGACGGGAACTGCCTTCTCCGCGAACCTCTCTGCAAAGTGGTGAATGGTCATTCCGGCGACCAGCGGCAGCGCAATCAGGAATACCAGCGGTTTGGCGATGGTCCATGGATCCGCTGTAATTCCATTCGCCAGCCACTGCACCATAAACGGCATCAGCACCACTGTCCCGGAATAGGCCAGCACCATAAAGGCCGACATGTAAGCCAGGCTCCCCCCCGATTTTTTCATCATCATCGGAATAGCGGGGGAACATGGGACCATTCCCAACAGCAACAGGCCGAGTGAAGTCTCCTGATCCATGGGAATGATCCGGGTGAGCAGGACAGCCACGGCGGGCCCCGCCAAAAAACACCACAGCAAGGAAAACATCACAAAGCGCACATTACCGAGGGCGGCCATGGCCTCCGGAATCTTGAGCCGGAGCCCCACCTCGAGCAGGTTGCCTGCCATGAAGATGACGATGGCGACATTGACGAGGTTCTGCAGCATTTTTTTTTCGTTCCGCGAAATCAGGTTGGCATGATCACCGATCGTTTTGCTTCGCCCCGAGATAAAATGCCAGCTCGTTGATCACTCGTTCTCCCAGACTCATTTGTTGGCGTTCCGCCAAGACCTCGCGAGCCCTGGCGGGGTAATCCGTTATCAGATTGTCGACACCCCGACTGATCATGGCCGACATCTCATAAGGATCGTTGACTGTCCAGACCGATACGCTCTTCCCCCGCGTCTTCGCTGCCCGGATCAAGGGGCGTTCCGCGATGGATTTGCTGATCGCCAGAAAATCGGCCTGTGCCTGAGACAGGTCACCCGCCGCAACTGCGGTCAATAATCCCACTTGCCAATCCGGTCGAAGCTGCTTCATGCGGGCAACACCCCCGGAATCCAGAGACATGATCACTATGGAATCCTGCATCTGACATTGCTCCACCAGTTCAGCCACCTTTTGCTCAAGATACTGATTGTGGCCGTAGTACTTCAATTCAATATTGACCCGGACTTTTCCCTTGCAGAACTCCAGCACTTCCTGCAAGGTTGGCATTCGTTCGTCCAGGAATCGGGCATCAAAGTGGCCGCCAATATCAATGGCTTGAAGTTCTTCCGCTGTCGCTTGCCAGATCTTTACCGGATTTCCTGCCACTTTCTTCAGGTCGCTGTCGTGGATGACCATCACCACACCGTCACTGGATTCCTGCACATCGATCTCCACCCAGTCGGTACCGTCGGCAATGGCCTGACGAATCGCGGCCAAAGTGTTCTCCGGAGCCAAACCGGCACCCCCTCGATGAGCCGTGATCTGAACATCATCCTTCATCTCGATGGTCTGAAATGCCAGAACTCCCACGAGGATTGCGGCGAGCAAGCTGACCAGGCAAGCGGCCATCAGGCGGCGGACCGTCAACGCCGGCAGGGCAATACGCCGATCCAGTTCCTCCAGATCTGGCAGAATTGGCCTGCGGCCTGCGGCCAGATCCACATAAAGCAATCCCAACATCGATGCGAGGGAGGCATTCGCAACCAGGTTGGTCAAATAGTTCGCCAGGAAGGCAACGATCATCGTCGCTCCCATCACCAGCAGTAATGTCAGTCTTCCTCCACTGAAAACAGGGACGACCGTCTGGGCAATCGTCGTAATGAGGAACGAGATCAGGAGACTCAACAGCAAATTGAACAATACCCAGCCAGCAAAGGCCAGGCGGACGGTCCTGCGGTGTCCGGCCATGCGAATTTGTGACTCTCTCAGGCTGGCAGTCGGGGTGTAGCCTTCATACAGCAATAAGGGCATCGCAAAAAGCCATCCGGCAATTTTGTGCAACAGCCAGACCAACATGCCAAAGGCGGTCAATCCGATCAGCAGACAAGCCAGCCGGAATTCGCGGGGGCGGGCTGTCAGATAGAAATTGATATCATGCTGCCTCAGCAGGACGACATAGACGATGGCGGCAACCGCCAGAAACGGAACGGCGTGAATTGCCAAACGGCCGACGACTTGAGTGGCAAGACGGAGAATGTTGACAGCTTTCGAGGCAACAAACAGCAGCACTCTGCGCGGGCGGATGCGACGTTGCTGACTGGCTCCAATACACAACGTCATCAATACCGCCTGTTCCAGCGCAAAGACGGCAACCAGGGCGCCGCCGATGACGACGAATGAGATCCAGCCAAGCGGATGCAACAGGAATTCGGCGATTTCCGCGTCGGCCAGAACTGGTCTGCCCGACAATTTCAGAAACAGCCGAAAGAGCAAGCTCACCAGGGGAACGAGCAATACAAACGCAATTACCTTGAAGAGTGCATCGCTGGCGATCAGCGGCAGATAACAGAACTTCAGATTGCTGAAAACTCTTGCAAACATATGTGCCCGGCCATGCCGCTGAGCGTTCACGGCCGGCGGTCGGTACTCATCGTCTTTCAGTTACGGTGGGTGATTGATGTCTTCGATTAACCGGGATTCGATACGGCGGATCGCGGCCATGGACTTGTGCCGAACCAGGGCGTGAACCGAAGCGGCCGATGGCGCGGGTTTTGAAACCCTACAAATGCCTGTCCTTTTTGCTTCTTTTTGCTTGTCTTCGTCTGATCTCACCTGGCCACTCGTTTAACCGCGTGCCCATCGGGCCGCGCGTTTGCCACCTATACACGCGCCGCGCGTTTAACTTGACTTTTGACTTTGCGCTCGGCGCGATTCTCCTGACCACGCCGCGGCAGTCCGTCTTTCCTCTGTGTTCCGGCATCCAGGCGAGAGATCTCCGGCGGTACTTCATTCCCCGTCCGTGATCATGCGTGGCAATCGGCGGCTGGCTTTTTCAGGCCACGGATCCACACGGATTCGCACGGAATCGAAACCCGAAAAATTCCTTTTCTTTTTCCTGTTTTCAGCGGGAAAACTAAAGATTCTCCAACAGTGGTCAGGGCCGGGATCGAACCGGCGACACATGGATTTTCAGTCCCTGCAAATTGCTTGTCAAGAATCAACGCAAAGCTATCTCACCCAACGACTTGCAACGATTGTCAAAATTGTGAACGTTGGAGCGCGCAGCAGAATGCGCAGCAGTCCTGCAGGACATCTTCTTTTTTGCCTCAGGAACTTGGTCAGCTCATCGAAGTTTGGGACAGACTTTCAGACCCCATCCGAACTGCGATCGTCACTCTGGCAGGCTCCGTGAACCAGCCGTAAGGCAGTCGCATCATCGGCAAGCTTACAGACTAAGTGTCCAGTAAAACTGATGTTCAAAAATCGTGCGTAATCCTTCGGCAACAGCAGGAAGTGGGCAACGCACTCGCGTTCGAAGCTCACGACGAGAGCGTTGCCCCAAAGAACTGGTCAATGGCTAGGTGATTTCAAAGGCAGTGCAACGCGAAAAGCCTTCGCAATAGGTCCGCCAAAAACGCCATTCAAGCTCCGTTCCTCCGCTCGAAAGACGTTTTCGCGGAGGTGCTTCAGCTGAAAACGGCCGTTTCTTAGGAACGCAATTGCGACATTGCTGACGCCTCTCTCGCCAAGAGCTTGTTGTTGACCTCTTGGGTTGAACGGTGCATTCGAAATGCGGAATTTAATCCCTCGAGGGACCAGTCGCGTGGCCCGTCGGATGTTCTATGTCCGCAATGACAAGAATGAAGGCGCCCAGGTGTAGTCTCTGCGGTAACACGTGCTCAATTGTCTGTGCGAACCGCCAGCCACTCGGGATATTCACCGCAGTATGTGCACGAATCCGTTGCACCGGCATGTCCTGGAATAGGCGTTTGGCTTCATTGACCGTGTGCCATCGGGCGCCTCGGTAGCCTCCGCTGCCACCTTTCCGACCTTTGCGAATCCAAAGGAGGCTGTGGCGATTTAGCAGTCCGATCGCGACCCGGCGTCGAGCAACGCGAACCATTTCACGGACCGCGGCGCTTTCGTCCTCGATGAAGCAGACGGCCGCGATGGACACGACGAGGTCAAAGCTGCCGTCGCCGTATGGCAGTGCCCGCGCGTCGGCGACTTCGTACGATGCAGTGGAAGGACCCCGACGACGGGCATATTCAACCCATTCTACGTTGACATCCACGCCTGTCACGGGACCATCCAGCGCGAGGGCAAGAGCTCGCGTGAAGTAGCCCGTGCCGCAGCCGACGTCGAGTACAGATTCATCAGGGCGAGGTTGCAGGGCTTCAAGCAGTAGCGCGATCTCACGCTGCCCAATCCATCGACCGCGCGGCGTTTCGTACCATTGATCGTACTCTTCGGCCTTCATCGCGCTTTCTTGATTCAAGAGTCACCGCGTTTCAATCACGCCCTCTCATAAGCTCAAAACCTTGCAAAAACGTGCGTCGGCTGAAACGGCGGATGGATACGTTTGCATCAGAAAACCAATACCTTGTCGGAATTGACGGTCCACTGAGACAAATGGCTCATAGTGCTGACTTCGGCGCCCTCGACCAGTGATAGCGAATTGACGCCGCGAGCTTCGCTGCACGAGCCACAGAGTTTGATCTCACCGCCTTTGGCAATCACTGCCTTCAGCATGCGCTCGATGTTGTAATAACCCTGCGGCGTCGCCTGTTCAGCGATGGCCGACGTGACTGCGTCAGCCATTAGAAACACTCGCACGCCAGTCCCGGGATGGTCTTTTTGGAGAGCCATTGCCAGGCGTAGGGCGTTATAGGTTTTTTCAGAACCGTAGGGAGCGTCGTTCAAGATTAAGAGCACGTTCATATGGTTTACAGACTCCGAATGTTCTGTGTCGAACGACCCGACCTGAGCGATGTTTATCCGCGCGACCGGGATTCGTCCGAGTTTGAGTCAAACATTGCTCCAGATCTTGCTCACGTCGCTTTCTGGAAACGGAAGTAGACAAATCGCTGTTCCGACTGCCACGGGGTCAAATGCGTCTGGCGGCGAACCTCCTGAAGTTTGAATTCCGCTCCCAGCTCCGCTTGCATGGACGATTCATCGTGTCGCATGACTTCTAGGCCGCTGCACTTTGACGGACCGTCCAGCGCAAAAGCGGAAATGACAACGGCACCGCCCGGCTGCAAAGTCCTCTGCAGCGTTGCGACGTAGGCACGCCGATCCTCCGCTGCAGTCAGAAAATGAAAAACCGCGCGATCATGCCAAAGCCCAAAACGATGCGGCGGGATAAAGGACGTCACATCCGCCTCAAGCCACTCGACCTCTGCGGCCCGGGGACCAAGCCGCTCCCGACAGTGGCGCAATGCGACGCCTGACAGATCGAGCACCGCAAGACCCGTGTAGCCATCGTCGAGCAGGAAATCCACCAGAGTGGAAGCGCCGCCTCCAATATCAATGATACCGCCGCCCTTACTCACCCCCGACCCGGCAATCAAGTCCAGGGACAAATCCGGGCGGCGCTGATACCAACTGACATCCTGTGGGCCCTTGGTCTCATACACCTGATTCCAATGCTGTTGGCGACTCATTTCAGGAGCTCGGAGAAAATTTCTTCGTACCTTTTTTCGTCGCCTTCTTCGAACCCGACCTGCGTGTAGCGAATGACGCCCCCGGCGTCGATCACATACGCCGGTCAGCCATAGGCGAATTTTTCACCGAGTGTTGAGCCAACACCGTTAAAGATCGGAAAAGTCCAGCCGTGCTCGCGCGTCGTCTTACGGGCCTGGTCGACGTCGTCCTGCATGGCGATAACGAAAACCAGCAGTCCGTCTTTCGCGTACTTTTCGTGAAACTTTTGGAGATGAACCATCTCCTCGATCGAGAAACTTCAGTAGCGAGAGAAAAAGCCGACCGCGGCTTTGGGATGAACCGCCTCTCCCGAGTCATCGTCGAACATGAGTTTCCCGTCTTCGACCGTCAAAGTCATGGGCTTTTCCGCAAAAAGTGACGAGAGTCTGACAGCAGGAAAAGCCTCTCCGACACTAAGTCGTCGGCGTTCGTTTGTCTCAATGGTGACATCTCTTCCGGCGAGCAAGTTTTCAAGCGTCTCCCGGAAGAACTTCTCGTCACCTTCCTTGAAGCCCACCTGGGAATAGCAAATCACGCCCTTTGCGTCCGCAATCACCGTTGCATCGCCTCGGGCAAACGCCTTGGCCAGATCCGACTCTTGCCCAAGGAGGAGAGGAAGGGTGAGCTTGAGCTCTTCCTCGACCGCGATGACCGCCGCCTTGTCGCCGCGGTGAGCGACACTTGCGACCAACGCGCCTTTCTCGCCAAATTCTTTATGAAGGCCCTCCAGCAACTTCATTTCCGCAAGGCAAGCGTTGCAGTCCGGTTGAAAGAAGTGCAGGAGTACGGCCTTGGACGGAGCCGTTGCCTCCTTCCGTGTGGTCATCAGCTCGCCCCTCTCGAACTTGGCAGAAACGGATTCGCCATCGGCCGTTTTCAACGAGAACTCGGGGAGTTGTTTTGCTCCGTTTTCTTGCGCGTCGATCTGTCGCGCGTCGAGAATGGACAGGGCGAATGCCCCGGCGATAAGCCATCGGAATTTTGTCATGGGTACCTCCTCGGAATTTGACGGTCTTGATCCTAAAGCCCGTCGGGCTTATCATGCAAACGAATAATTCTTATGACACTAATCAAAATTTTGGATAGAGATCTTCCGTTCAGGCTTGAATGGCTACGATCATTTTTGGTTGTTGCCGAACAAGAAGGCTACACGGAGGCGGCCAAAGTGCTGCACCTTTCTCAACCAGCCGTCTGGACGCACATCCGTGAGCTTGAGGCGAATCTGGGCACCAAACTCCTGGAAAACGTGGGGGGGAAGACCCGATTGACGCGCGGAGGCGATATTGCGGCACGAGAGGCCCGGCGGCTCCTCACCGGCGTGCGCGACTTCCGTGACGCCGTTGCTGACCTGGATGCCCAGGTCCAGGGGATTCTCGCTCTCGGGGCAAGTACCACCCCCGGAAATTACATCCTTCCCGCGCTAATGCGGGAGTTTGAACTCGCTTTCCCCAAGGCCAAGGCAACGCTATCGATCGGCAACAGCGTCAAAGTACTCGACGGCCTGCGCGCGAATGAATTCGACATAGCTGTAGTGGGGATCAAACCGTCCGGTGGCGGGTTTGTCACAAGGCCGCTTTGTGAAGATGAACTTGTTCTGTTCGCCTCTAGCGAGCATCCCCTCGCTGAACGAGGCCGTGCATCAATCGAAAATTTGTCAACGCAGCGTTTGATCGTTCGTGAGCCCGACTCGGCAACTCGTAGCCTGACTGACCAACTCCTTTCGAAAACCAAGGTTCGCCCACTCCTGATGGAACTTGGATGTCCTGAAACTGTGAAGAAGACAGTAGCCGCCGGGCTGGGCCTGGGTGTACTTTCCAACCTGGCCATCGCAAACGAGGTTCGTCACGGAGAGCTTGTCAGGCTCAAGGCGCCAGGCTTTCCGATTCGACGAACCCTTTACACGGTTTACCTGAAGCGCAAGCACATCAACCGCATGATCACTGGATTCATTGATTTGCTGGTGAAAGCGGCAAAAACGGCGACTGTTGGCTAAAGCGTCCAACGGTCAAGGCGACGATCGAACCTTTCATTGCATTGCTCCGTTTTCTGCAATGACGAATCCACTTGCCGCCAATAGGCGCAACGAACAAGACACCTGCCGCCGGTGCCTAAAACTCTTTGGGCCTCGGTGGCCTGCCGCGAGGTAACTCGTTCCTCCTAAGCCAGCGGGACAAAGTGTCCACCAACATGCTTTTTCCTGTTCCTGCGGAATCAGTCGGTCACCGCAATGGGCGAGCAGCAAGACTTGGGGCTCTGCCCCAATCCCCGGGGTTTTTTGAAGGCATTGGCTCGCATCAAAGAGAGTTTTGTTTCGACTGGAAATGGAAAAAGGCGACAAGCAGTGCCCAAACTGGACTCCGCCCGTCGCCCTTTGTGCCGAACCCGGAGCAAGCTTACGCTTTGCGGGCCTTGGCCTTTGCCTTGGGCTTGGCGTCCTTACCTCGCTTAGCCGTTCCCTTCTTGGGGCTGTTTCCCCCCGGTTTCCCGTGACTTCCGCCATTTGTCATGGCTAAATCCTCCACAAGAGATTGTTGCAGACTATAGGTTACCGTAACTTATAGTCTGTCGACTAAAAGTCTACGGCCTGCCAGCATTTTGTCAAATCTAAAGCTGTGACAGGACGGATGGCATGGACGACTTATTCGAGAAATTTGGCAAACGGATACGCGAGATCCGGACAAAAAAAGGGGTTTCCCAGGAAGCGTTGGCCCACAAGGCAGGCCTCCACCGAACCTACGTTAGCAGCGTCGAACGGGGCGAAAGGAACATCACGATTCTGAATATCTACCGCCTCGCAAAGGCTCTTCAGGTCAAACCGGTCGAGCTGCTACCGTGATAGCCATTTCGCCGTTAGTTCATCAAAAGACTCGCCACGCGCTTGTAGTACTTACTCAGGCAATCTCGCGAACCAACAAACAAGACGACAAGGACAGCCGTCACCAGTAACGCCTCCAACGGCACGATCTCAACCAACTGCCAACGGAATGAGTAATGGAAGATAATCGCAAGCAGCGAATTGGCGTAAAACTGGTAGTAACGATAGTGGAACTCGACCATTGTTTCGTAACCCTGAATTCGTTGCCCCAGGTTCCCGATGTCCCATCGCGTGGGCTTGATTCCGGTCCCATGGTGGATGCTGTCGATAATCAGCCAACGGACAGCACTAATCACCAGTCCAAAGAACAACGCGACCAAGGTTAAGAGCAACACCCCGCCGATCGTCGGTGGTGTCGAGGAACTTCCGAGCCATTCCGTGACCCAGACGTGCCCTCCTCGAATGACAACGGTTCCATGCATGAAGGGTCCGGTCATCGCGATGAACCCGGGGATCACGTAGGCGATGATGATTCCGAAGTTGCGACTCGACAGGGATTCCATGTGGGCTCCAATAGCAGTCTTGAGTTCCGTTTGCAAGAAAAATCGGGTTGGCTCTGTTGCGGACGACGATCCAGCTTATTGACGTTCCGGAAAGAGAATTGCGGTCGATAAAGAAGGCTACAAGCGAAATAAAAACCCTGAACTCTCGACCGCCCGGAGGAAAACCCTGTTCAAAAACCTCTGATCGAATCATGGCCGTTTCAAAGAACAGGCGATGAGTTCTTGAATCAAGATGCGACACTGCCGAACGCTTGAGTAACCCGTTTTGGAAATCACTCAAGGTGCAGAATTCACCGTCTTGGTCCCGTTGAATTCCCCGTCGGTGCTTGTCGTTCGCACACTCAATCGGCAAGGGGGAACAAGTTGCTCAACCCCTTGGCCGAATGAGGTCTCAAGAATCGAAGTTTCTCTCTTCGACGCTTCGGCTCGGTTATCCCTGGCAAGTTGCGTCCCCGCAGAGCTCGCTTCCGTTTCACCAAGCAAGCCGATATTGCCATGAAATCACTGATTCGATCAAGCGCGTCAAGCCGCTCAGGCCGTCAATCAGGGCAATGAACCGAAATGACTCGGCAAATGCACCTAAGTTGAAGGCCGATCGTTTGGAGCTAGCTTGACTTCATTGCAGCCGTTTTGTCGATTGCCCGCAAATGTGCCAAATTCCCTACATTTGGCCGTTGCCTTGGCCGATTACCCTTTAGATAATACAATCCGCGAAACTTCCTTTTTGACACGTTCCATTCATTTAGGCGAGTGACGTCTTCATTGGTTTTGAGTTTCGACCAGGAGTTGTGGGCGAAAAATCCCTCAGGAAATGCTGTCCAGGTCAGTCCATAATGCGATCACCGTCGTTCTGTCGCTAAGTATTGCTTGGCACAGTATTGCGGGTTGCTGCGCGCACCATTCGCATTCAAATGCAGATTGTGGAGATGCTGCGTGTGGCGAAGTGTCGGTGGTTGGGGATCAGCATTCGTGTTGCGACCATCGAAGCGAACTCCCACCCATTGAACTTGCGCTCTCGGAAGTCCAAGCGGATAATGCGACGGGGACGTTCAAGCAAGACTCGACTACGAGTCGCTGTCTTGGCGGAAAATGTGCGTTTGTAACCGGCGAAAAGTCGCCAGTAATTGCACTTTTTCAAAGTGCTTCAATTGACCTTGACTGGAGCATTCCGGACCGCGCCGGGGAAGCCAGTTTAGTCACTCTCAAGTGCCGTGCCCTTTTGAGGCCGCCGTCCTTGATTGGCGCAACCTCCGCGCGCCCCCAACAGCTTTTCTGCGTCTGGCTGATCTAAACCCGCGCCATTCCACCGCGCCTTTGGTCTTGCGCGGAAATCTTTCAGGGATCGTTCGCCTTCCATACGGCGAACCGCATTCTCATTTTTGGCTACGGCGTAGTCGCATCAAGAAAGAGCGTACCTGACGGTGCGTATCTGGACGTTCTGAGGACTATCGAGTTTGGAGTTCGCTCAATGTTACATAGATTTCATTATGCCTGGATTGCCGCCTTGATCCTGGCGGTTGCAGGATGCAAGGAGAAGCCCGATTCCGAGAAGGAAACTCCATCGGAAACACGCCAGGCGGTGGTCACCAATCGAGTCGACATTCCCGGGCCGGTTCGATCCAATCTTGGAATCACGTTTGCGAAAGTGGAGCAGAGGTCGATCTCCAACACGCTTCGCGTGCCAGGTCGATTTGAGTTATTACCCACCGCCCGCGTCGAATTCCACACTCCAATTCGCGGTCGCGTTGAATTGGCCGTTCAGCAGCTTCAGCCGGTCGTCAAGGGAGATCTGCTTTACCGCCTCGACTCGCCAGATTGGCGGGAACTGCAACGGGAGTTGTCAGACACGGTTGCGGCGATCGACATTGCGGAAGCACAACTCCACGCGATCGGCCCAATACGTCAGGCGCATAAACGCCACGAACAGGGCCTCCAGGAGCACATAGCGTTGTGGACTGCGCGTAAAGAGAAACTTGAGAATCTGGGGACGGCAGTTGGTAATCAGGCTCTGCAGCTAGCCGAAGCGCAATCGAAAATTTCCGAATCGGGTTCGACCCTGGGTGACCTGATGGAAAAGGATGCAGAGCTGGAACTGCGTCGAGTCGAAACGGAGAGTAAGTTGCGCAGCTCAAATTCCAGACTGGACTTGTTATTGACATCCGCCGCTACCCTCACAGGAATTGCTAAAGACAGGCTTGTCTCAAAGGTCGATGGCTCGCCAGAGTCCGTTCCGGTTTGGCATTCGATCACGTGGATAGAGATTCGAGCGACAATTGACGGCGTCGTCGAACAACTTGCGGCCACCAATGGTTCGTGGGCCGATGAAGGAGCGCTGGTGATTTCCGTGGCCGATCCCTCAAAGCTTCGGTTTCGCGCACAGGGTCCGCAGAGCGATCTCCATCGTCTGCGGACCGGGCTATCGGCCGCGATCATCAATCCGGCGGCTAGAGGTGCACGTGCCAATGAAGCGATTGCTACGACGCTCGAGCTGGGACTGGATGCCGATCCCGAGGAGCGTACCGTCGATTTGTTTGCAACGCCTTCCGAATTGAAGGACTGGACGCGCGCCGGAGTATCGGCGTTTCTGGAGATTGCTACCGACCAAACCGATGATGGGGCACTTGCGATCCCGATGTCCGCCGTCGTTCGAGATGGCTTGACATCAGTCATCTTTCGCCGCGACCCCGCCAATCTGGACAAGGCGATTCGAATGGAAGCTGATCTGGGAATGAACGACGGGCGTTGGATCGTCGTCAACAGTGGCGTGCGAGAAGGAGACGAAATTGTCCTCGACGGAGTGTACCAATTGTTGCTGGCCACATCGGGTTCGATTCCCAAAGGTGGACATTTCCATTCAGACGGCACGTTTCACGAGGGACCCGATGAATAAGACCGTCATTTGGCTGGTTCATCGAATGCCTGGCAGAATCTCAAACCCATCAATATGTGAAAGTGCAGGAGCGCGAGAATGCTGAAGAACCTGATTGCGTTTTCGCTAAAGTATTCCTCGCTGGTACTGATAGCTGCCGGCCTGTTGGTGTTCTTTGCCGGATATCAGTTGCCGAAAATGCCAGTGGATGTCTTTCCGGAATTGAACGCACCAACCGTAGTCATCCTTGCCGAAGCGGGCGGGCTGGCTGCAGACGAGGTGGAACAGTATGTGACGTTCCCGCTTGAGACTGCCGTCAATGGACTTGACAGTGTTCGGCGAGTCCGAAGTTCCAGCGCGATTTCGCTTTCATTGATATGGGTCGAGTTCGAGTGGGGAACGGATATCTACCGGGCACGCCAAGTCGTCTCCGAACGGCTGGCCGCAGCACGCGATTCGTTGCCCCCAACTGCTCACGCGGAAATCACCCCCATCACCTCAATCACCGGGGAGATCATGCTATTGGCGTTGTCGTCGCCAGACAATTCCGTAAGCGACCTGGAGCTTCGCGCGTACTCCGAATTTGAGTTGCGGAACCGGCTGCTGGCGATACCGGGAGTGGCCCAGGTGGTATCCATCGGGGGGGAGCTTCCCGAGTATCAGGTTAACGTCCGCCAGAATGAACTTCAGCTTTACAAATTGACCGTAGAAGATGTCGTGGAAGCCGCGCGCCAAGCGCATAGCACGGCAAGCGCTGGATACCTCCCCAATGTAGAGAACCGTGAACTACCCATGCGTCAATCGACTCAGGTTCGGTCGGTTGAAGATATCCGCAATACCCTTATCAAATATCACGAGGGAACGCCCGTCACGATCGGTCAGGTTGCAGACGTTCAATTGGGAGGCGCTCCCAAGCGCGGAACTGCGGCGGACCATGCCCGACCGGCCGTAGTCATTTCGATCCAGAAATCTCCGGGAACCAACACTCTGGCTCTGACCCGCTCGATCGATGAAGCGCTCGACGAAATCGAAGCATCCTTGCCAAAGGGGATCGCAATCAATCGTCAAGTCATGCGCCAATCTGACTTTATTCAACGCTCCGTCTCCAACGTTGTGGTTGTGCTGAGAGACGCCACGATCATCGTGTCCATAATTCTGATTTTATTTTTGCTAAATCTGAGGACGACGTTTATCACGCTTACCGCGCTGCCTCTGTCCATTGCCGTGGCTCTTTTGTTGCTGTGGATTACCGGGCTTTCGATCAATGTCATGACGTTGGGCGGACTGGCGGTCGCGATCGGCGAGCTGGTGGATGACGCGATCATCGATGTGGAAAATGTGTATCGCCGACTGCGAGAGAATCAGGCGTTGCCACTTGCTGACCAGAGGCCGTCGCTCGATGTGATTTTTGACGCTTCGAACGAGATCCGCAGTTCGGTGGTCTATGCGACGGTTCTGATTGTTATCGTTTTCGTTCCCCTCCTGTTCCTCGGTGGACTGGAAGGCCGGTTTTTCCGACCACTCGGCCTGACTTACATTGCCTCGATTCTGGCTTCATTGATCGTGGCGATGACCGTTACTCCTGCGCTTTGCAGGTACTTGCTGGGAAGAAAGTTGGGCCGGGACTCGCATGGCGGTGAACATGTCGACGGATTTTTTGTGCGGTGGCTTAAAGGACTTTACCAACCCTGTTTAAGGTGGTCGTTGATTCATCGAAAATCAGTTTGGGGCTTTTCGGCTTTGTTGACGGGATTGTCAATTTGGCTTGGCAGCACGTTTGGAACGGCGTTTCTTCCCGAATTCAACGAAGGCACCTTTACGGTCTTTCTCATGGCGCCTCCGGGTACTTCGCTACAGGAAAGCAATCGAGTTGCACTGGGCGTCGAAGCCCGAATGGGAGAAATCGATGGGGTACTCGGCGTCGTCAGGCGAACCGGACGGGCGGAACGAGACGAGCACGCGGAACCGGTGAGCAGCTCCGAAATTGAAGTCTCCATCAAGCCCGGATACGACAAGTTCGACGTCCGCCAAGAGCTCGAAAAAGTCATCTCGAACGTCCCTGGGATCACCACGATGATCGGTCAGCCGATCGAACACCGTTTGTCGCACATTCTCTCCGGAACTCCCGCCGCAATCGCCATCAACGTCTTTGGGGACGACCTCAGCAAACTCCGTTCACTGGCGAAGGAAATTGAATCCGCATTGCAGTCCGTTCCGGGAGCTCGTGACATCGCGGCCAATCGCGAAGTGATGATTCAGTCGTTGCCAATTCGATACCGGGCACAGGACCTGGCGGCGGCAGGTTTGACTCCGTCAATGGTCGCGGAGCAGGTCCAGGACGCCCTGTACGGCGAAGTGGTTGCCGAAGTCAATCAGGGAATCCGCCGCTACGATATCGCGGTGCGGCTCGCGCCGGACGAGCGACAAAGGGTCGACCAGATTAAGCAATTAATGTTGCGGGGTCAGGGAGGCGCTATTGTACGGCTGGAGGAAGTCGCCGATATCGGAACGGAGATGACAAGCAACCTGATCGCGAGGGAAAGTGCTCGCCGCAAAGCTGTCATTTCTTGCAACGTTCAGGAAGGGTACAACCTGGGCGACCTCGTGACAGCAGTTAGGGCCAAGGTCGATCCAATTGTGCAACGCCAGGGATATACCGTTCACTATGGCGGGCAATTTGAAGCCCAGCAGTCAGCCAGCCAGTCGATTCTCGTGATGGGAGTTGGAGTGCTGCTGGTGATGCTGATGTTGTTGCAAATGTCAACCGGCTCGCTGCGAGTTGCCTTGCTGGTCATGGCCAACCTGCCCTTGGCGGTCATTGGAGGCATTGCAGCGATCTACATTTCCGAGTCCCAGGATTTTGTCACAAATACGCTCGCCTTGTTCGGCAACGGAGGTCGCTACGTGCCTCCGGTCATTTCGATCGCCAGCATGGTCGGATTCGTGACATTGTTCGGCATCGCCGTTCGCAACGGCATTCTGCTGGTCAATCATTACTCGCACATTATGGAAAAAGAGGGAAAACCAATTGACCAGGCGATCGTGCAAGGTTCGCTCGAACGGCTTTCTCCAATTCTGATGACCGCTCTCTGCGCTGCGCTTGGACTATTTCCGATCGCGTGGAATGCGGGTGAGCCGGGGAGTGAACTGCTCGCTCCCCTGGCAATCGTGGTTTTGGGTGGACTGATTTCGTCCACTTTCCTCAACCTGTTTGTTGTTCCCGCGGGATATGCGCTGGTGTTCGGCGCACGAATCAGCACCGTTCGCGAACCTGGCTCAAAGCGAGGTTGGTTGCGACGCTTGTTCGGTTCCCGAAAACTGTCTCAACCTGATGAGGTGACACAATGATTCGAACGATCCTTACTATTTTTAGTTTTATCTTCGCAGTGATGTTGGCCGGCTGCCAGAAGGACGGCTCGACAACTGCAACCAAGTCCCCGCCGTCGTCCTCGACCGATCATGACGAGCACGATGATAAAGGCAACGGAGGACATGACGACCATGGGCCGCCGATGAGTTTGGGTAGCGCGACAGTTGGCGGCTGGAATTTGGTTGTCACTCGCGATGAAGGACAACTGAAAGCCGGTGGAGAAGCTGCAATCGATTGCACAATTACAGGTGGAACGGGCAAGGTCTCGGCCGTTCGATTCTGGATTGGGACTGAGGATGCAAAGGGAGCGATCAAGGCGTTGGCGGCAATTGAAGATCCGGCCGAGCCCAACCGCTGGCACACCCATGCGGAAATCCCGTCGCCATTTGGTGCCGACAGCAAGCTGTGGGTGGAAGTCGAGGAAAGCACTGGAACAAAACATGTCTCCGGTTTCGACCTGAAACGATAGCCGGGATGTTTGCTTCCGTGCCCGCGACGGACGGGCCCGAAAAAATTGAGTTGTTTCGTTAAACCAGGATCAGATGAGTTTTTCTGCAAGGAGGAAAATCATGTCGATAATTGCACGTTGGTTGGGAGCAGGATGGGTCTCCAGAACAGGTCCAGTTCATTGAGACTTTGAAAAAAGTCGGCTGCGATGTTCGAGTGATGGAACACGGCGGTCATTCCGATATTCGTTTCCGTGCGCCGACCTGGTGCACCATTCATGTTGCTGACGAGGCAGCCGCCAATCAGTGGAAGGAGTGGATTGAAACGCAGGGCTTTGAAGCGAACCTGGCCAACGTGAACTAGAAAATCTCTTCCCCCCGCCGCGAGACAGTAGCCAAAACTCCAGGTATTGTCTCGCGGTTGGTTGGAAGGGCTGGCCAATGGATTTCGTGAGGATTTATGGCAACGGTTCAACTGAAAATTCACGGCATGGATTGCGCCGAGGAGGTGTCGGTTCTGCGCGCCGAGTTCTCAAGTCTTGTCGGGATTCGCGACTTGGCCTTTGACGTTCTCAACGGCAAGGTGACCATGGAATTTGACGAGCAACGCCTGTCGCTCGATCAGATTCAATCCGCGATTGATCGAACTGGAATGCGCCATGAGGCCTGGCCAGAAAACGGAGTCGGGACAGATCGAAAGCACATCAACTGGACCCGAACTGCCGCCACCGTGGCGAGCGGTACATTGTTGATCGCCGGGTTCGTTTTGCATGCCAATCAAGCCGGAATCGCCGACAGCCTCACTGGCACCGCCGATGCTTCTGTCGCGGTGAAGGGCCTCTATGTACTGGCCGCAATCTGCGGGGCGTGGTTTGTCGTCCCCAAAGCCGTGCGGTCGGTCTCTCGCTTGCGTCCCGATATGAATCTGTTGATGTCGGTTGCAGTGCTGGGGGCTTTTTTGATCGGAGAGTTTCTGGAGGCTGCAACGGTTGCGTTCCTGTTTGCCGTTTCACTGGCGCTGGAGTCCTGGACCGTCGGCCGAGCCAGGCGCGCCATCTCGGCTTTAATGACGCTGACGCCCGAAACTGCCCGGATGGTTGGACAGGACGGAAGAGAATTGGTCATTGAAGTCGAAGAGATCCCCGTTGGAAGCACGCTCATTGTCCTGCCCGGCGAGAAAATTCCTTTGGACGGGAATGTTTCCAAGGGCGAGACGACAGTCAATCAGGCGCCGATTACCGGTGAGTCGATGCCGATTCTGAAATCGACGGGCGCACAAGTCTTTGCAGGAACGATCAATCAAGATGGCGCCATCGAAATTGTGACGTCCAAGCCGTTTCAGGACACAACCCTTTCTCGTATTATCCGAATGGTGGGTGACGCCCAAAGCAAACGATCGCCAAGCGAACAGTGGGTTGAGAAGTTTGCCTATTACTACACTCCAGCCGTAATGGGAATGGCCGTTGCGGTCTCGATCATTCCGCCGCTCTTGGGCGCTTCGTGGGGCCATTGGATGTACCAAGGGCTGGTATTTCTTGTCATCGGTTGTCCTTGTGCGCTGGTGATTTCAACGCCTGTCAGCATCGTCGCGGCATTAACCGCTGCAGCGCGCCGTGGAGTCCTGGTCAAGGGCGGCGAGTTCATGGAAGCTCCGGCGCGACTGCGAGCGGTTGCTATGGACAAGACGGGCACGTTGACCGAAGGCCGGCCAGAGGTACGCGCAGTCATTCCATTGTCCGGTCACACCGAAACCGAAGTTCTCGAAATTGCCGCCGCAGTGGAATTGCGATCAGAACACCCACTGGCAAAAGCGGTCGTTCGGGCCGCCGAGTCAAAAGGCATTCGACCCATCCCCGCAAGTAACTTTCAGGCAACCAAAGGCAAGGGTGCCATCGCAACTATTGGAAACAAGCAGATCTGGCTGGGATCGCATCGGCTGCTTGAGGAACGAGGTCAGGAAAGTCCAGAGATGCACCGCCAACTTGAGGAAATGGAGCAAGACGGATCCAGCGTAGTCGTTGTTGGGAAACAAGATCATGTTTGCGGCTTGATTTCGCTCGCCGATCGCATTCGACCAAATGCCGCCAAGGCTGTCGCCGCTTTGCGCGAGGCAGGCGTCGAACAAGTTGTCATGCTTACTGGCGATAATCGGGGAACAGGCGAAGCCATCGCCCGACAGGCAGGAATCAACGAAGTACGAGCTGAACTCCTGCCGGATGACAAGGTTATGGCCGTGGAACAATTGGTCAATCGCTTTCGATACGTTGCGATGGTCGGCGACGGGGTCAACGATGCTCCGGCAATGGGACGTGCAACCATTGGAATTGCAATGGGAGCCGCTGGGACGGACGCTGCCTTGGAGACCGCCGATATCGCCCTTATGGGAGATGATCTGGGCGCGCTTGCCTGGTTGATCCGCCATTCGCGTCGCACCGTTTTGATCATCAAGCAAAACATCGGGGTGTCGCTTGTTGTGAAGGCGATTTTTGTCGTTCTCGCACTAGTGGGCCATTCCTCCCTCTGGGCCGCAATCCTCTCAGATATGGGCGCCTCGTTGCTAGTTACGGCAAATGGCCTGCGCCTATTGAGAAGCAAAGTAGATTGATCGTGACATGCTCAAACGACCTGTTCAGGAAATCAGAATGATCGATCTGTTCCATCTACGGATAGTGAAGGTGTGTGTCGAACTTCGGCTAATGCGGCCGCTAGCGGACGATACAAGTTTCAAGTTTTGTAGTGACTTTCCTGGCTGCGAGATGCCCGTTTTGCCGATTTCAGAATCGGGATATTGTTTTTTGTGCTGTGAAATGTCGCCGAGTTGGAACACGATTTCAATTGGTCAATTGTAGAAGCGAGTCATGACACCAATGGACTCCAGCACAATCGGGTGCAATCGGAGTATTCATAATTCTGTTGAGTAAACGCTATGAAGTCCCTGTATTATTCGTACCTTCCCGTAACAGGTCTCCTGGCGGTCATTTGCACTGCTGGATGTACCGTTGACGTGGGACGCCGGGCGGACCGTGCACCAGCAATCGTGACCGCCAGCCAAATGGCATTGAACCCACGATTGCAGTCGAGCGGACAACCCCCGAAAGATGGCCACGCTTCGAATTGGGGATCATCTGTAAGTCAATCTCAGGTCCGAAGCGAAGAGCGTAGCTCCAAACAAATTGTGGGCCTTACTGCGCCAGGTCAGCCTGTAAACCAGACACATCTGCAGAACCGCAGCAAAACTCCATCTTTGCATTCACAAACGTTATCATCCAATCCTGTGGTAACCGTTGTCTCCCATTCCGAATCCGAAGGTTCATCCAACAGCTCTGTACAAATTGTCGCTGCCGCCGCCGGAAACACTTTGCACGCCGGAACAATGACACTAGCGCAATTCGAAGAACTCGCGTTGCGAAATAATCCAACAATTGGGCAGGCATCGGCGAATGTTAACAAGGCGGTTGCCCTCCGCGATCAGGTCGGCAAATTTCCCAATCCGGTATTGGGTTATTTTGGTAGCCAGATTGGCGATGCCGGAACGGACCAACACGGTGTCTTTATCGAACAGGAAATCGTCAGACGGGGAAAGCTGCCGCTCAATCAGCAAGTCATGCAACACTCCATCCAGGCGCAGTCGGCTGCATCAGAATCCCAGACCCTCCGCGTCCTGACCGATGTGCGGACGCGGTTTTTCGTCGCCTTGGCTGCTCAAGAGCAGATGAGGTTGACCAGTGAGTTTGAAATTGTGGCCTCTCAAGGTGTAGAAATCGCATCGAAACGAAAGGAGGCTCAGGAAGGATCGCAGCCCGAATTGCTTCAAGCGGAAATTCAACTCAGTGAAATCCAGTTGACGCACCAGCAAGCAGAAGTTGCCTTTGATAGTGCTTTCCGCGATCTGGCGGCTGTTGCCGGTGCTACTAATCTTCAGACAGGTTCGCTGGAGGGCGAGCTTTCGCAACCATCTCCATCATTTGATTGGGAGGTTGTTTACGCAGATTTGCTGGCAGCCAGTCCGGAATTACAGGCTGCCCAGGCACGGCGCCAACAAGCCTGTGCCCAGTTACAACGTGAACGGGTTCAGGCGCTCCCAAACCCGACGCTCCAGCTAGGCGGCGGTGTCGACAATGGCACTGGATCGGGACTTCTTAACGTTCAGGTGAGCGCTCCCATTCCTGTTTATAACGCCAACAGAGGAAATATATGCGCTGCCCAGGCAGACTACGACAGGGCTTCACAAGAAGTTACGCGAACAGAGCTCGCCATCAAATCCAGACTGGCGGTTGTCAGCCGCGAGTATGATTCCGCCCTTGCCGCAGTGCGAAAGTACGAAACGGAAATCCTTCCCAAGAGCAAGGACGCACTTGAACTAACCGAATCACTTTATCGAGCCGGTGAGATTGATTTCCTCCAGACATTTTTGGTTAGAAGGACCTGGTTTGAATCGAACCTGCGGTATGTTCAGTCTTTGTCGGAACTCGCCCAGGCACGGGCAAAAATTGACGGCTTCCTGTTAGAAGGGGGACTCGATCCAGCCGACGCGTTTGATGCCGACGACAGCAATCGCGAAAGGATCTTCAGCCAGAAGTAGCGTATAGCCCGAAAACACGGTAAATAAGTAGCGCGAACGCCAGCAGACGTTGACTTGGCCCAAGATTCCAAAGTTGTGACTCAAATTGACTGAGTTTCGAAATTGACCATTGGCTTGGCGTGGCCTAGAATTCCGGTCAGGTTTCCAGCTATCGATAGTTGCGTCGCAATGTTAAAGCAGCGTCTGATCAAATACTTGCTTGCTTTTCTGGTGGTCCAATGCCCATTCCAGTGTTGGATGGGGGACCGTTGTTGTTCGCGAGCATCTGTTGAAACCTGCAGTTGTTGCAACCACGACGAATTTGATGGATCCGATCTTGGCGGACCGCAAGACGACTCGGTTCCCTCGGCACCCAAGCATTCAAACCAATGTCCCTGTGGCGATTGTTTTTGCAACGGGGCGATTACAACGTCATCAATCGACCCACCATCGGATATGGAGACCGATGTTCGCCTTCAATTTGGTTTCATGGATGTCGCCAAGCCAGTTTGTAAATCGTGTCGATGTGGCCAGCTTCCGGCCAGTTCTCTATTTTTGCCCCTATTGGCGTCCGGACATCGCGTCCGCGCTGCGCTTTCTTCCTGGCAAATATAAGTCCCTGACGCGTTGATTCCGACGAGCGCGGTGTATCCCGATTGCTGCGCAGCGTTTGTTTTGTCACACGTTTCGTCGCTGTGCGCCTGCCAATGATGTCTGATGGGGGTGGCAAGCAATTTTTAGATGTAAACAATGGTTGTACCAATGAATGATATTCCGAATTGGCGTACGTCCGGTTCGACGACGCTAGACGACACGCAAGATCCTTCACGATCTCCAGCGACGAACCTCCCTTTGTCTTTACGCTTCCGACGAATTCTCGTTTGGATTCTCCGCAGGCTTCCCACCCTTGCGGTGTTGCTTTGTCTCGGCGGTGCAGCGTGGTTAGGGCACCGGTTGGAGTGGAAAATCCCCCGGTTCTCCGAATTGGCCGGCAGCGAGCAAACAACAGAAGAGCCGTGGTGTGACGAGCACGGAGTTCCCGAAGCTGTTTGCATATCGTGCAATGCCGACCTGATGCCCAAGGGAGAACTATTCGGCTGGTGTAAAGTTCACGGCGTGCACGAATGTTTGCTGGAACACCCGCAATTGTCGCAACTGGCTGACCCGGCACACGTAACTCAGGAGGATCTTTTGCGCGCCACGCGCGCCCTGGAACTTAGGCCTCGTCCCGCCAACGACTCCGCTTGCCAAATGCATTTGCGACGTATTCAGTTCCAGTCGATTGAAGCCGTTGATCGAGCGGGCATTGATATTGCTCTGGTGGAGCAAGGTCCAGTGCTCGAATCGGTCAGGGCTCCGGGGGAGATAGTTTACGATCCCACCCGCGTCGCGCATCTGACGTCACGGAGCGAAGGTTCCATCTGGCGCGTGGAGAAGAACGTGGGCGACCGCGTTTTCGCAGGCGATGTGCTGGCATTGGTGGATTCCCCCGAAGTGGGCAAATCCAAGACTGATCTCCTTCAGGCGCTTGTCGAGCAGGAACTCAACCAGAAGACCATGAATCGTTTGTCTGGGCTGGCGGCGGGAGCGGTTCCCGGCACGCGGATGATTGACGCCGAAGCCGCACTTTCCAAATCCAAAGTGGCGGTAATCCAGTGTCGTCAGAAGCTCGTGTCACTTGGGCTTCCGATCGATGGGCTGGAACTTGCGGGGAAATCTCCTGAAGAGTTGAGTTCAATGCTTCAATTTCTCGGGATTCCGCAAACGATTCGCGAGTCGATCAGCCCATCGGTTGTCAACTCCAACTTGATGCCTGTGGTGGCAAGTCGGGAAGGAGTTGTCATCGATCGCGATGCCGTCCCGGGTGAGGTTGTCGGACGTGACGATTCATTGTTTACCATCGCCGATGCCAGTCGAATGTGGGTGTTTCTGAATGTGCAATTGGAAGAGGCCAAATACATCCGCACCGGGCAGACAATTCAGTTTCAGGCGGACGGAGCTGATGTTGAAGTCGTGGGGACAGTCACCTGGATCAGTACAGATGTCGATTCCGAAACGCGTACGGTTACGGTGCGCGGCGAATTTGAAAACTCGGGGGGCGAACTCCGAAATGAGACCTTTGGAACGGGAGAAGTCACTCTTCGCTCCGAACCTTTGGCCATACTCGTCCCCGACGAAGCCGTTCATTGGGAAGGCTGTTGCCACGTCGCATTTGTTCGCGACAAAAATTACTTTGCGGAAAAATCATTCAAAGTGTTTCACACTCGTTCGATTCGACCTGGAATCAAGACAAATGGCAAGACGGAGGTGATTTCCGGGCTCCTGCCGGGTGAAGTTGTGGTCACCAAAGGGAGCGGTGTCTTGCGAGCCGAATTGCTCAAGGGCAATCTCGGCGCGGGGTGACTTTGCGAACATTAAGCGGTTCGGTCGAACCGCCATCTCCCAAAAAAACGGAATTGTTCGCAAACGGTCAGGAAGGATTTCCAAAGTGCTGAATTGGATCATCGAGTTTTCGCTTCGCAATCGCGTCGTAGTACTAATCGGCGCATTGGTTGTCATTGTCGTTGGATCGTTATCGCTGCGTTACTTGAACGTCGATGCCTTTCCCGACACAACACCCGTAATGGTTCAGATCAATACGACGGCCGCTGCCTTGTCACCCGAGGAAGTTGAACGACAGATCACGTTTCCGGTCGAGCAGGTAATCGGAGGACTCCCGAGACTGCACGCCATGAGGTCCATTTCCAAGTTTGGGCTTTCACAGGTAGTGGTGACGTTTGAAGATGGGATGGACATTTACTTTGCGCGGCAACTCGTCAACGAACGCCTTGCAGCTTTGGAATTACCCGAGGGAATTGAGCGCCCGCGCCTAGGTCCCGTCTCGACGGGCCTGGGGGAAGTCTTTCACTATGTAATGAGACTGAAAGATGTCGATCTCACGACCCTCTCCCCGGATCAAGCGCAGGAGAAGTTGACCGAACTGCGAACAGTCCACGACTGGATCGTCAAACCGCAAATGAGGACGGTGCCAGGCACGGCGGAAATTAACTCCTGGGGCGGCTTTGAGAAGCAGTTTCAAGTCCGGCTCGATCCAAACAAGCTCTTGAAGCACCAACTGGCTTTTGACGAGGTTGTCGATGCGCTGAGAGCAAACAACCGGAATGTAGGCGGCGGGAGTATTTCACAGAACACGGAGGCCCTGTTGGTTCACGGCCTTGGGCGACCGGCGACAATCGACGAAATTCGGAACATTGTCATCAAGGCTATTGATGGGTCGCCGATTCGCATGCGCGATGTTGCGGACGTCCAGATCGGTCACGAAATTCGGCGCGGTGCAGTGACGGCGGATGGGCGCGGCGAAGTGGTTTACGGATTGGGATTCATGTTGATGGGCGAAAACAGCCATCACGTGACCCGCGAACTGAAAGACAAACTTGCCGAGGCGTCTGGAAATCTCCCTCCCGGGATGGAAATTGTGACGGTTTACGACCGGACTGAGTTGATTGACCATGTCATCGATACCGTGCAGCGCAACCTGTTTGAAGGGGGGCTATTGGTCGTTGCCGTACTGTTCATGTTTCTGGGAAACTTTCGCGCAGGCTTGATTGTTGCGCTGGCGATCCCTTTATCGATGCTCTTTGCTTTCTCCGGAATGCTCAAGGTTGGAATTGCGGCGAGTCTGTTGAGCCTGGGCGCGATTGACTTTGGACTTGTTGTCGACAGCTCCGTCGTGATGGTTGAAAACTGCGTTCGTCGTTTGTCATTGGGTGCATCGCCGGACAAGACAAGATTGGAGATTATCCGGGACGCCGCCGTAGAAGTCCGTAAGCCCACGATGTTCGGTGAGTTAATCATCATGATCGTTTACTTGCCCATCCTGACCCTGGAAGGCATCGAAGGTAAATTGTTCCGCCCGATGGCGCTTACCGTAATCTTTGCTTTGGCCGGATCAATGCTGATGTCAGTGACGTTAATGCCCGTGCTGGCCAGCTATCTCCTCCCGCGCCGGATGGAACATGACGAGCCGGTCCTGCTGCGAGTAGCCAAATGGTTGTATTTGCCAATCCTGAGACTGACCATTCAATACAAGTTTGCGGTGATTTGCCTCGCCGGAACAATTCTGGCGTACTCCTTTGGGATGATTGCCCCCCACCTCGGGTCGGAATTTGTCCCGAAGCTCTCAGAGGGAGCGCTCGCCATCAATGTGGTGCGTTTGGCCGGCACGGATTTGAGCGAATCAATCAGGCTAAATACCGAAATGGAACGAACGATTCTTAGAACGTTTCCGGATGAAGTCGACCATGCCTGGAGCCGCATCGGAAGCGCCGAGGTTGCCACGGATCCGATGGGAATCGAACTGACGGACATGTTTATCACGCTCAAACCGCGCGCCCAATGGAAACGTGCAAAGACTCAAGACGATTTGACTGTGCTGGTTCACAAAGCCCTGAGGGAATTGCCCGGCCAACGGATTGCCATGACCCAGCCGATCGAAATGCGGCTGAATGAGATGATCAGCGGCGTCCGGTCCGATGTCGGCGTCAAGCTGTTTGGCGATGACTTCGGGATAATGGAAGAAAAAGCGAGGGAAATAGAACGGGTGTTGAAGTCCATTCCTGGGAATGCCGACGTCAATGTCGAGCAGATCACGGGCCAACCCGTGGTTCAAATCCGAATCAAGCAGGACGAAATCGCCAGGTACGGAGTATCAGCCACTGACGTACTCAATCTGGTGGAATCGGTCGGGAGTTTTCAGGTTGGTCAAATATTCGAAGGGCAGATCCACTTTCCCCTGATTGTCAGATTGCCTGAATCGTACCGGGAGAGTCCAACCTCCATAGGCAATATTGAAATTATTTCGGCCGCTGGAGATCGCGTTCCAATTGGCCGCCTGGCTGACATTCGCGTCGTCGAAGGTCCATCGACCATCACGCGCGAGTGGGGATACCGGCGAATCACGATTTCGGCCAATGTTCGCGGCCGGGACCTTGGCGGATTTGTCGCTGAAGCACAAACCAAAGTCAAAAATGAGGTTCAGTTGCCAGGAGGCCGTTACCACATTGAATGGGGTGGTCAGTTTGAGAACTTGATCCGCGCGCAACAGCGATTGATGATTGTCGTGCCCCTGGCGCTCGCGTTGATCTTTATGCTCCTCTACATGACTTATGGAAACCTCGTTGACACGCTTCGTGTGGCGACAGGGATTCCGTTTGCCTGGACCGGCGGAATTATTGCGCTTTGGATGCGGGACATGCCTTTCTCGATCTCGGCGGCCATCGGTTTTATTGCCCTCTCAGGTGTTGCCGTTCTCGACGACATGCTGTTGGTTTCGACCATTCGATCGCTGAGAAAACGCGGGATGGAACTTGAGCAGGCCGTTGAGACGGCTGCCATCATCCGTCTTCGACCCGTGTTGATGACCACTTTAGTGGCCGCCGTCGGGTTCATTCCCATGGCATTCAACACCAGCATGGGCTCGGAAGTTCAGCGGCCGCTGGCGACGGTCGTGATTGGTGGAGTGATCAGCGCCATGCTGATGTCCTTGCTCGTTTTGCGAGTCCTGTACATGGTTTTTGCGGGGTCGATCGGCGGCAATGTTGCTGCCGAGGAACCCCAGTATAGTTCACAGGTCGTGTCCTCAGCCGAGAGTACATGACGATCGGTCATTGACCGAGTGGATTTTGTTCGGCGTTCCTTTTTCACATGGAGAATTTCAGTGATTTCACGAACATCAATTGCAATATTGTCGTTGGGTTTTGCATTTGCGGTTGCTTTATCCGGATGCGCCAAAACGTCAGAAACTGGTAGCAATGTTCAAACGCAGAAAACGTCGGCCAAGGGCGATCATTCCGGCTGGTGGTGCCCCGAACATGGCATTCCAGAAGCCGAATGCAGCATGTGTAGTGCGAAGGCGGCTGCCGAATTCAAGGCCAAGGGAGATTGGTGCGAAGAACACAACCGGGCCGAATCGCAATGCTTTAAATGCGATCCCAAGCGGGCTGAGAAATACGCGAAACTCTACGAAGCCAAATACGGCAAGCAACCACCCCCGATTACCGAATAGTCCATGTTGGTCCCCGCGCATTTGACCGTTGCTCAGCTCGGAAGCGATGACAGGGGAGGCGGGCCGCTGATGTTAACAACAAACGGTCTACGATTACCAGGGGGACGAGTTTGTGCGACGCCGGAGTGACCACACACCAAGAAAGGCCATTTGTGGCCGGACGAAATTCGACCGACACCGGGTTACCGCAACAACAAAACGCGAAGAATTGCCAACTTTGGCAAGACTGGCAGACGGATGAGATTGACTCGATTTGGTGAAACGGTTACATTTATTGACGGCCTCGTAATCTGAAGTGTCCTCAAAAAATGTTTCGCTACTTACTGATCTCGTATCTTGCCGTTTCAACAGCGCTAGGGCCAGCGCTTTGTTGTTGCCAACTGGGTCGTATCCTGCCTGGGCTCCCGTCGTCGGCTTGTTGCGGCCATACCGATTCCTCTCACACGCATCAAGCTGCCCGTAAAACGCATAATCACGAATCACGCGCCTGCCACGCTCACGCCGGCTCCTGCTCTCACGAGAGTCCGGCGGAACCACCTCGGGACCGCCAGGGATCAAAAATAACCGGTCAGGCACCGGAACAAGATTTGCCGTCACCTTGCGAGCCAAATTGCCCATGTGGGCGACACGATTCCGTCCTGGTAAGCAATGCAGTTGATGTGTCGACTATCGTGGTGACAGGTGAACGGGAATTCGCCAATCCGTTTGGTCTGGCGTTGCCTGTTCCATTCGCACCTTGCCCTGCGGGATTGAGACCGGGTGCAATCAAAAATAGACCTGCCTGTCTGACTGGCAGGGAGATACTGCGCGCTTATAGTATCCTGCGCTGTTGATTCCATGAGTTCAACTCGCATCCTGGTCGCCCAACCTTAAGTTGCCGGTGGCCTTCTTGCTGTACAAAGGAGAGCGGCGCTGCCGCCTTCTGCCCCGAGATTCATTGCGATCCCGGAATCATCGCATCTACCACGTTGGGCAAACCAATTGCAATTTCCATCAAACAACGATTTCTTTCTCAGGAGAGTTTTAGTGAAGACGCTGAACAGATCTCAAGTTTTGTTTGGGCTCGCGGGAGTCCTGCTACTCGTAACCCTCACTGCCTGCTCGAAGTCGCCAACTGCGAATAACGCGGCAAACACTTCGCGATCTGACGCCGAGATCGTTGGAAACGTCCATCAACGGTCTGGTCGAACCGGAACCGGGCAACACGAGATGGACGAGGATGAAAAACATGGCCACGTTCCCGGCGCCCACGGCGGGATCATCGTTTCGTTGGGACGTGACAGTTATCACGTGGAAGCCATCGTTACTAGCGCGGGAGAGTTGCAACTCTACACGCTGGGTAACGATGAAACACGCGTGATTGACATTGAGGCTCAGGACTTGACGGCATACGTGAAATCTCCAACAGGGACGGAGTCGACTTCAATTACCGTCAAGCCGCAGCCGCAGCCGGGTGATGGCACGGGCAAGGCGTCCCTCTTCACCGGCCAGGTCCCGGAGGCATTCAAGGGTCAAGCCGTCAACGTCACGATTCCAAACATGACAATTGCCGGTGAACGGTTCCGTCTTGGCTTTACGACGGAATCTGCTGAGCACGGACTCGAAGGTATGCCCGCCAAAGTCGGTAATGCGGCCGAAAGAGAGCTTTATCTGACTCCTGGCGGAGTCTATACACAGGCCGACATTGAAGCAAATGGAAATGTCACGGCTTCCGAAAAGTTTCAGGGATTCATGGCGGCACACGACCTGAACCCGAAAGTCGGGGACAAGATATGCCCGGTAACTTTAACGAAGGCAAATGCCAGCTGTTCGTGGATTGTCGGCGGAAAAACCTACGAATTCTGCTGCCCTCCTTGTGTCGACGAGTTTGTAACACTTGCGAAAACCAAGCCAGACGAAGTCAAGTCACCCGAGGAATATGTCAAGAAATAGATGCGTTGTTCGGTTACGGCGGGTCGTTCTCTCCGTGACCATGTTTCGTTTCATTGAATCGGTAACGAAAGGAGTCGCACCGATGAAGAAAAATTTATCCGGAACGAAGCTGGGCATTGTTTTGTTGGTGATTGGAATACTGGTTTCAAGTGGTTGCGCAACCGACCGTTATTCCAGTAACAAATCGGGTACGTCGAGTTGCAGCAGCTGCTCGCGGTAACCGACGTTCAGGGTTTCGGTGACGTGGTGGCTGAGCCCTCCCGTAGCAGAGCCATCACGTCGCCGAAAATTTTGTGGAAAGAGGCAAGAGAATGAATATGAATCGTCAGATAGGCAAATGGCTGGGGCTTGTTCTCATTGGCGCGGCGTTGTTCGCTTCAGGATGTGCGAGGCAACCCCACGGCACTGGTGATCATTCGGCAACGCGAGGTTCCGGTGCTCGTTCCAACTCCCACAAATCAACACGTCAAACTGAATCGCACGAGGAACACAAGCACGACGCGGCGTCGCAACAGTCGCTTGTGGCAACTTTGTACCTGGAAACCTCACCGGTGAGCACAATTTCCGGCGAGGTAACAGAAATCCGGGGGATGCTCCATGACACGACGGGTCAGATGTTGAACGACTTCGAAGTCGTGCACGCCAAGAAGATCCACCTGATCCTCGTGCGCGATGGCCTGGACGAGTTTGCCCATTTGCATCCGTCCCTGGACGTCAACGGCACCTTTACTGTCAGCCACACGTTTGCAAAAGGGGGAACGCATCATGTATTTGTCGACCACAAGCCAGTCGGCAAGTCCCAGGCAACTGCAAAGGGAACTTTGACCGTAGGTGGTGAATCCCCAGACCCTGAGCCGTTGAAACCAAACGTGCCAGGCCGAGCCCAGGATGGTGATGTGCTCGCGGATGTATCCATGCAATTGTCAGGCGCAAGTTCCATCGTTCGGTTTGCCCTACTTGAGTCCTCTGGAATCCCCATTACCGACTTGCAATCGTACCTAGGAGCGAGGGGCCATCTGGTTGTGATTGGTGCGCGAGCGGAACAATACGTTCATGCTCACCCGCTGGAGTCAAAACGCGCCAGCAACGTCGTCGAGTTCGAGGTTCACTTTCCGGAAGCTGGTGTTTACAAACTGTGGGGACAGTTTCAGCGAAATGGCGAAGTTCACACGATTCCGGCAGTTGCCGAATTCGGGCGTGAGGCGAACAAACATTAGGCCGCGCTTTCAAGGAGACCAGCCATGAATTCGAGACCATTCAGAAGCCGGCTACATTCTGCGACACTGGCCACGGTCGTTTTCCTGGCTGCGGTTTTTGTTGCTGACATTGCCACCACGCATGAAGGCCATGCTCCGTTACCCACCAAAGGGGTTGAGGTCGATATCAAGAATGGACTCCTGACTTTAAGTCCCGATGCACAAACGTCGCTGGGATTGCTGACGACTCCCGCCGAATTGCAGGTACTCGAACGGGAGTCGCTTGCCTACGCCACCTTGGTAACGCCATGGAATCAACAAAACTTCGTCAGTTCGCAGGTACCCGGCCGGATCACGGCGCTGCACGTTAACAGTGGTGACCGTGTCGAGGCCGGACAGGTTCTGGCGGAAATTGAGAGTCCCGATTTGGAAAACCTCCGATTGGAATTGCGCAGTGCCGCGAATGCAGTCGATCTTTCGCAACGCCAGGTCGATCGTCTTGGCAGCCTGGCACGCAACGAGGCGATCCCGGGCCGCGAGCTGATGGAAGCGGTCACCGCGTTGGAGAAGGACAAGATTGCCTTGTACGTTGCGTCCAGCAAACTCGCCAGTTTGGGCCTCAATGAGTCATCAATTGCCAATCTCCAGGCAGTCGATGCAGATTCAGGCTCACCCTTGCGTTTGCCATTGGTCAGCCCTATTCGTGGCACCGTCAGTCATGCCGACCTGTCTGTTGGCAAGGTCGTTATGGCCAACGAACACCTGTTCGAGATCAACGAGATCTCCAAACTGTGGGTGCAAATAGGGGTACTTGAGACTGACCTGATGCTAATCAAAGTCGGCCAGCCTGTTGAACTGGAGTTTACCGCGTTGCCCGACAAGCCAGTCCAATCGACGATCTCAATAGTCGGGAATCATGTCGATCCGGTAACACACGTCGCAACAGTTTGGGCTGAAATCCTGAACGATCCGGATTCGCCCCAGTTGCTTCCGGGAATGTACGGCACTGCCAGAATCAGCACAGCAGACCAGACCAGGCTTCTCACGATTCCTGCCGCTTCGCTTTTAGGAAGTGGGGCGGAGCGCTATGTTCTGGTCGAAGTCGCAGCGACTGCCAAAGGCCATGAATTCCGGAAACAAAACGTCGTCGTTGTGACGGAAAACGCAGTCGTCGCTCAGGTCGGAGAGGGTTCATTATTTCCAGGCGACCGCGTAGTCAGTCGAGGTGGACAAGTCCTTTCGTCATTTTTCGTCCTGGGGTCGTTGCGACTGAGTCCGGAGGGAATCCGCAATGTTGGACTTCAGGTCGAACCGGTGTCCGAGCAATTGGTTTCACGTGTCGTGTCGATCGATGGGATGATTGACCTGCCGCCAGGGAGGATAGCCAACGTCACATCCCAGGTACCGGGAACACTTCGCCAGGTGCATGTAGATCGAGACGAGTCGGTAGTCATCGGCGATGTGATCGCCGAGGTCACAAGCCTCGAATTCCTGACTATTCAACTGGAAATGCTTAGTGCCGATCGCGAATATCAGCTTCTGAACGAAACCTTGAGCGCAATATCCGAAGCCGGATCGTTTGAAATCGTTCCCACAAAACGGATCTGGGAACTGGAGTCGGCAAGAACCGACGCACTCAACCGTCGCAAATCCCACAGCCAGCGGCTGGTGTCGATGGGCCTGATCCTGCAAGAGATCGACGAGATCATCCAATCGAGCCAGCCCAGGGAGTCGCTTCCGATCCGTTCCCCAATCAATGGAATCGTTGTCAAGCTGAACAAGATCCTCGGTGAGCAGGTTGGGCCAGATGACTCCGTTTTCGAGATTCATGATTTGAGCCATATATTAGCCAAAGGGTTCCTGTCCGAGCGCGATGCCGCGTCGGTTCAAATTGGTGCACCGGCCCGTGTCCGGCTTTCCGCCGACTCTGGCCTGGTCGTCAATGGCAAGGTTGTCCGATCGACACGCCAGCTTGGCGAATCCAACCGGACGCTTGTCGTCTGGGTCGAATTGGAAACGGTCGGAATTCGGACAATGCAGCGCAATCTGCTCGCGCGAATCTCAACCACGTTTGGCGAGCCTCAGTCCGCGATCGCCGTTCCTCTGTCGGCAATTGCCACAGACGGAAATCGCAAATTCGTATTTGTTCAAAAGGACGATGGACTGATTGAAAGACGTAATGTCAAAGCTGAGCAGGGCGACGATCGTTTTGTGATTATTCAATCAGGACTAAACCCGGGAGAATTGATCGCCGTGCAAGGAACCGCCGAACTGCAAACGACATACGCGTCGGTGAGATAAACATGTTAAACCACGCTATTGCGTTCTCGCTACGAAACCGCGCGTTGATTGCCGCCATGGCTGTCGTGGCCATGCTGTTTGGAGTTTATCAACTGCGCGATATGCCGCTGGACGTGTTTCCGGATCTGAATCGGCCCACTGTGACGGTCATGACCGAGGCTCCCGGCCTCGCGCCCGAAGAAGTCGAACTTCTCGTCACTCGACAGATTGAATACCTCGTCAATGGGGCGACGGGAGTTAAACGCGTCCGCTCGGCATCCGGGATCGGACTTTCGATTGTCTGGGTCGAGTTTGAATGGGGCACCGACATCTATAGGGATCGGCAAATCGTTGCCGAGAAGCTGCAACTCGCACGCGGGCGGCTCCCTGAAGATACCAATCCGGTGATGGCACCGATCTCTTCAATCATGGGCGAAATCATGTTGTTGGGCTTGCGATCCAGGTCGCCAGCCACCCTTGAAACGGAACGAGCCGACCAACTAATGGAGATGCGGACTCTTGCCGAATTCACAATCCGCAACCGGATTTTGGCTGTCGAGGGGATCTCCCAGGTTACCGTCATGGGGGGCATTCTCAAGCAATATCAGGTCATCACTTCACCGCAACGCCTGGCCGCACAAAACGTTACATTGCAACAGGTTGCCGATGCTGCCGAAAAGGCCAATGTCATTACTGGTGGCGGCATCATGGAACGCGGAGAGAAGGAATCACTCATTCGAATCAGCGGCCAAAGCTTTGCGGTCGAACAAATTCAGAATACCGTAGTCACGTGGCGCGATCCGCGGCCGGTCCTTTTGCGCGATGTTGCCGAGGTTCGTCTGGGAGGCCCTGTCCGACGGGGTGACGGGAGCGTTTGGGTCAAGGAGGAAAGTAAAGCCGTCGGCGGTGATGCCGTCATCCTTGCTATCCAGAAGCAACCCAATGCCGACACATTGAAACTCGACGACCAACTGGAGTTCGTGCTCAACGAGCTTCAGGCCGACCTTCCCGCAAACGTCGTGATTGAACGGCGAATCTTCAAACAGGCCGACTTCATCGACGCTGCAATCAACAATGTTGTAGAAGCGGTCCGTGATGGAGCGCTTTGGGTCGTCGTGATTCTGTTTCTGTTCATGTGGAACTTCCGGGTAAGTATCAGTTCGTTGACGGCGATGCCGCTGTCGATTCTTCTCACGATTATCGTATTCCGCGTCATGGGGATCTCCATCAATACCATGACGATGGGGGGCATTGCCGTTGCCATCGGAGATCTGGTTGATGATTCCATTGTGGACATCGAGAACATTCTCCGCAGGTTGAAACTGAACCGGCAATCTGCCAATCCCCAAAACCCGCTCAAAGTGATTTTCCTCGCGTCGAGCGAAGTTCGCAATTCGATTGTCTATGCCACTCTGATTGTGACATTGGTCGTTCTCCCATTGTTTGCCCTGCAAGGGCTGGAAGGACGTATGTTTGCACCGCTGGGAATCGCGTACATCATTTCACTCTTGTGTTCGCTGCTGGTATCGTTAACCGTTACCCCAGTTCTAGGTTCGTTGCTTCTTCCACAAGCAAAGTTCCTTGAGGCGCGGCAGGATCCACTTCTGTTGCGTGGACTAAAATCCGTCGCCACTCGAGTCTTGCGTATCACCTTGCGGCACGCGAATGCAATCCTGATCACTGTTGCGGTACTTTGTTCAGTTTCAATCACCTTCATAGTCTGGATGGGTGGTGAATTTCTTCCTCCGTTCAACGAAGGGACGTTGACAATCAACGTACAGGCCGAACCCGGAACAAGCTTGAATGAAAGCAATCGGGTGGCCCGACAGGTCGAAACCCTTTTGCTTCAAGTTCCTGAAGTTGCATCTGTTTCCCGACGAACAGGCAGGGCGGAATTGGATGAACATGCAGAAGGAGTCAACTCGTCGGAAATTGATGTCCGGCTATTGTCTCCCGAAGTTCAAAAGCCTGGATGGCTGTTTGCAATTCTTAGACTTATTCCGGTTGCCCACTACTGGGGCTACGACCGTCAAGGACGCGAACGGGAAGCCGTGCTATACGACATTCGTGACAAGGTGACAGGCGTCCCAGGTGTCAAAGTCAATGTCGGCCAGCCGATTTCACACCGGCTCGACCATATCATGTCGGGCGTGCGAGCCCAGATCGCCGTCAAGATTTTTGGAAATGACCTGCGTGAGCTCCGAACCGCGGCGCAGGAAGTCTACGAACAAATGGCGCAGGTCGCAGGCGTTGTAGATTTGCAGATCGAACCGCAGATCGAAATCTCGCAACTTCGCTTGCGCGTCCGACACGAGGAAGCGGCGCGTTACGGGTTGGCCCCCGGCGATATCGCTCAGATGCTGGAAACAGCCTACAAAGGTCGTCGCGTTTCGCAAATACTGGAGGAGGACAGGTACTTCGATCTGATCGTCTGGTTCGACGAAGCATCGCGGAATGACCCTGTTCAGATCAACCGTACAATTCTCGATACCCCTTCCGGACGCAAAGTCGCATTAGGCACTGTCGCTGAGGTCCTGGACACGAGTGGTCCGAACACGCTCAATCGGGAAAACGTACAACGACGAATCGTGGTATTCTGCAACGTGCATGGTCGCGACCTTGCAGGCGTTGTGGCCGATATAAAACCGAGGCTGGTGCCGATTGAGGCATCCATTCGCAGCCTTCCCGGCGACTATCGAATTGAACTTGGCGGACAGTTTGAAGCCCAGCAACAGGCCAATTTTCGCCTTGCTGTTCTCGGCACCGCCGCAGTCTTTGGAGTGTTCCTGTTACTTTGCAAGGCGGTTCATTCATGGGTAGCAGCGTTGCAAGTTCTTGCAAACATCCCTTTGGCCGCGATGGGTTCAGTTATCGCACTGCTTCTAACCAATTGGCCGGACTGGAGTGCCTTGCAAGCCGCACAATGGTGGGAATGGCCGAAGATCTGGATACAGGCGACCAGTCTGTCAGTGGCGCACTGGGTCGGCTTCATCACGCTTATCGGTATCGTCAGCAGGAACGGGATCATGATGATCTCGCACTACATCCACTTGATGCAATACGAAGGTGAAGCGTTTAGCGAGCAAATGATCATTCGCGGGAGCCTGGAGAGACTGGCTCCGGTGATGATGACTGCCACAACCAGTTTTGTCGGATTGCTTCCGCTTTTGTTCGGTGCCGGTCAGACCGGGAAAGAGATTCTATACCCGTTGGCAGTTGTTGTATTCGGCGGAATGTTGGCGTCAACACTCCTCGATCAGATTGTGACCCCGGCACTTTTCTTCCGATTTGGCGGGAGGGTGTTTCAAAAGAATTTCGATTCAAGTTTCGTAGACCACGACCTCGAACGCCGGGCCGAAGAATGGTTTCCAACGAGAGAGTCCAACCCGCAGATTGCGATGGCAATCGCTTCGGTCTCGGCGGACAGTGGATCGGGTGCAATCGAAGAATCCGTTTTGACCAGACCGGATGACGAGGGTGATTCAACCGTTGGCAATCCCGATTCCCAGGATTCGCACGGCCAGGGGCCGCTTGATCCGGAAAACGGACCGGACACAGATTTCGAAAAAACTCAATTGCCGCCCGACCAGAACTCAAATTCACAACCGTAGCCTAATCCACGAAAACCCGGATAAACACGGACGTTGCCAGTTTCGAACAACTGAAAGGACGCCTATGGGCAAACTGATTTAGACCCAATCAACCAAACGTTAATTGTTTAACTCGTATTGAACACTATTGGAGAATTACGATGAGACAGTTTGTATCCTTTTTCATGATTAGCATTTTTGCGAGTTTCGCCGTCGCACAAACGCCGACCGCGACGCAATTATCTCCATCCGACCAATTGCTGGCGTCGGTTCAGGGAATCTGCCCTGTGTCGGGAGAGAAGCTCGGTTCGATGGGAGACCTGATCAAAATTCAGGTCGAGGGGGAAACCGCGTTTTTGTGCTGCGAAGCTTGTAAAGATCAGGCCATCAACGCCGACCACTGGAAGGCTATCCAGGCAAACATGGCCAAGGCTCAAGGAGTCTGTCCTGTGATGAAACGGGAGTTGCCTGAGAACGCCTCTTCGACCGTCGTCATGGGGCGCCGTCTTTTTGTCTGCTGTCCCCCATGTTCGAAGAAGATTGCGGCTGACCCCACAATTTACCTGGCCTTGGTTGAAGAGAAATACACGGCCTATGTCAACGCAGCAACTGCACACGAAACGGCGCATCTTCGCATGGCGGCACAGAAAATCTGCCCTGTTTCCGGCAAGGAACTCGGATCAATGGGTGAGCCGGTTTCGGTCAGGACTGGTGCGGGCGAAGAGGTCTTTCTTTGTTGCAAGGGCTGTGAGGGGAAACCTGCGGATGCGAACCATTGGGCTTCCATTCAAGCCAACTTGCGAGCGGCGCAGGGAAAATGCCCTGTCATGGACAAGGCATTGCCAGAGAATGCCAAATCGGTGTTGGTAAATGGCCGCAGCGTCTTTATCTGTTGCCCGGGCTGCGAAAAGCAACTGGCGGCCGATCCGCTCACGTTTTTGTCGCGTGTGGACCAACTTTACGCGGCGAATTTGAAACCAGGGCATAATGCGGAGGCGCATAGCGATCATCACGGACATGGTCACGACAAATAGGCAATCGCTGGCTGAATCTGCAAGGTGCCTCCGGGATTTGTTCCTGTTAAAACCAGTAACGTTCCGGAGGCAATTTCGTTTACAATTTCGGTAGAGAAAATGCCTTGATTGAATCAGCAATGGCATTGAGTTTGGTATTCTGCGTTGTTTAAAGGACGAAGACTCGAGCCTCTGAATGCCAATTCCTGCAAAACAGTTTTCCGTGTGGCTCAGGCCCGAACAGACCAAAACAGAAAATCAGTAACGACACCTCAACTCATAATTCAAAACGACACGCTCACGACACTCTGTCTGTCGAAATCGGAAGTGCCAGCGATTGCCGTTTCCGTTGGCCTCGCACAGGCAATTGGTCGCGGCGCTGAGGTTCTTGCCAAAGCAGGTCTGCAAAGTGACTTTGAGGAGGTCTCATTCACCTGGTTTAATCTCGATAACCTCTGCTTTTGCAAACCGGCCAATGTCCATATTCGCGCCTCCCAAAACAAACACACTGGAATCGTCTCGGGGAAGAATACGGTGGAAGAACCGACCAGGAATGAGGTGTTGCGGCCGTCGAGTCCATTTGTCTTCGTCCTCGGTATAGCTGAAAAATTGGCCGTCCGAAACGGAGACGAATACCGAATTGTCCATTGTGAACGCGCAACAACCAAAGCCCTTTAGTTCTCCACACTCGGGAATAGAAGCGCGGCTTTGCCATTTGCCCTCGTGTAAGTCGAAAACGCTCACCGCTGTGCTGGTTTGCCCGTCCTCGCCAATTCCACCGATTGCAAAAAGTTTCTGACCATGGGCAACAACCCCAAGCGCACGTCGTCGAAAGGGAGGTGGTGCGAGTTCCTTCCAGTTCCCGTCGCTTGCCGCGAGGTCAAATTCCAGGGCAGAATCGCACCAGACTGCAGGTTCTGATCCGCGAAGCGACCACCCGCCAATTACATAGATCTTGTTGCCAACCACACACGCGTCGAAAGAGGATCGTGGTTGGGGAAGTGGAGAAAGCTCAATCCATTTCTTCGTTTCCAAGTCAAACTTGCAAAACGCCGCCAATGAGTGCAAGTCGTGCTCTTCACCGACGGCATTTCTGGCCTCGAATCCACCGATTCGATAAAGGCGGTTTCCGTGTTCCACCAGGGCCAAGCCCTGCACACCCGATTGTTTTTCGATTGCCTTCCATGAAGGCAACGATGAACTCAAGTCCAGGCAGAGCAACTCACCGTTTTGCCACGACTTGGCATAGGCATGCGGCTCTCCCATTTGTCCACCGAAAACATAAATCGAATCGCCGTTCATAGCAGCGCCAAAACTGGTGATCGCCACGGGCAAATCAGGGAGCTTGAAAGGTAGTTTTACAGTCTCATGTCGTCCAACTTCCGATGGGACTACATCAAACACAACGGTACAATAATAGCGGTGTTCCGTGTAATTCTTGCCGCCAATGTTGCCATCTTGTTCGATGATTGTTTTTCCGCGAATCAAGACGCGGTTCTCACCATTCCAAGTCAGTTCAGACCGGCCGTTTTCATCGGTTGTTGCGGTCAGGGCTGCAGAATCAACGGAACTCTGGGTTATCACCAGTTCAATATTGCTGGCTGGGCGTCCATCGAAATAAGCTGTCAAGATCAAGTTTCCGTTTTCAAATGTTGGCCTGATATCAAGTCGCATGTCATCTACGATGGCAATTTCGGCATTCGAACGCTGATACCGCGCCGCGTAGTCAAGCCGCATCGATTTCTCACCGCGCGTGAAAATGCCGTAGTCGCAAGTCAACAAAACGGGCGAGTCCTCGGCATTAGCAAACTGAAACCAGCCCATGTCACTCTCAGACATTCTATCGAATGTGACTGATTCGATTTCATTTCCATTCGTGCGAAAAACACGCATCGCCGAAATTCCGTCCAGAAATTCCGCCTTGTCTGGATCCAGCCCTTCCCCAAAGACAATTCTGGCCTTGCCACTCTCTGATACCACCCAAATGTAATGCGCAAATGCTGGTGAAGTGCCAATTGCCATTGCGAACATTACTGGCCAGATGAACAGATTTTGAATCATACATTTCTCTTTCTTCGTGTTTTCGTTTGCGATCATGTTTGTTCAATTGTGCTCCCCACACCAAATTGGTCCGGCGCACGTAGGCCGACGTATGGCGACCCGGTCGATTGAAATTCGTTCCATCCGATTTCTCCATTTGGAATTCCAGCGACATCGGCAACCCACTCGATAACGTCGCTGCGACATCGCGAATGATCGATCGATTAAAAAAAGAAAACAGAAAAGAACGACGGGGCCCCAACCAGGTGCAAAGAGCGCAAAGCCATAAAGCATTTGTTTAAACTCCACGTTGACGACAGAAATGACGTCGGAACAATGCCTCGGTCCGTGTTCGGTATCGATTACGTGGCTGGCTAGAAGGTCGAATTCAAATTCGACAGTAAACTGGCTTGCTGCGAATACCGAAATGTGCGAAAATTTCGCTGTTGAGACTTAGTCTCAACAGCATGGCGTAGATTCTATCGGGTTTGGTTATTAGGTCAAGCAGTGAACAGAATCAAAGTTGTCGATGTTCACTCGCCTGGTCGAGAGAATTCGGGGCCGTTCTCAGCAGCAAACACGCCTCTCAAGTTGCCAAAGATTGTACGGTTCGAAGAGTTGGTTGTCTGCGGGGATGAAATCTGGATCGACAACAAAGGTGAGTTGTACCGGCTGAGGCGAACTAAGCAAGGGAAGCTGATTCTGACGAAATAATGAGCAGAAAGCAGGTGTCTTGTTTCGGACGGAATCATCCACATGGTGCTGTTCGAAGGTGGATCTTTTTGCGAGCAAAAGACTTTCGCGGCTGCCGGGAGAGACCGGCCTCGATAATGATGACTGGAGCCTTTAGCTTTTTCGGCTCGTTTCGGCTCTTGTTTGGTGTCGCTCAGACCGAGAAACAAATTCTGAAACCGTTGGCGGTTGTCGTATTCGGCGGCATGTTGGCATCGACACTCCTCGATCAGATTGTTACTCCGGCACTTTTCCTCAGATTTGGCGCACGGGTATTTCAAAAGGATTTCGATTTGAACTTCGTTGACCACGACATGGAACGCCGGGGCGAAGCATGGTTTCCAACGAGAGAATCGAATCGGCAGGTTGCAACGGCGATCCACCAACACCTCGCCTGATAGCGGATTACTGGAAGATCATCAAAGCAAACATTGCCGAGGATCAGGTGATGAAAATGCCGTGTTGTACATGCGTCCAATGCCTTTGCCAGCAAGATGACGGAACGATGATCGCGATCTTCAAGCACGACGACGATGAGCCAAGTTGGTTTGGACATCGCAAGTCGAAAATTGAAGTCTGCAATGGTACGCGTTGCCGGCTGGTCCAACTTGATCGTCGCCTGGCAGCAAATTGGCAACGTCAGGGTCGGTATATCTCGGTAATTGGTGTAAGCGATGCCGAGGAAGTTAGCCGACTCACGGCGTGGTTTGATGATGCGCGCAATACCCTGCCAAATTGAATATGGCCGTTGGTTGGCTCACTTCGCTTCCGGCTCGGTTATCCCTGGCAAGTTGCGTCCCCGCAGAGCTCGCTTCCGTTTCACCAAGCGATGGGAAGGGTGGATCAACGCGATTGAATTGTCAACGAATTTCGGCGTCTGCCCTTCCATGCGGCTACGACCCTGGAAACTTGGGCGTCCATGCCGATTGGGTCCAACTCGCTGATACAATGACGATATTCTCATTCGACAATTGTTGGATCGGATGCCATTTCGAATACCCAGTTGCGGAGTCGCCGTCGCCGATGTCGCGGTCGAAAAAAGACGTTCTTACCCAGTTCGAAGCTGGCCTGGTTGCCAACCAGATCAGCGGAGTAGAGAAGTTTTATGCTTCATTGCCAGCCGAGGAAAAAAAGCCGGAGCTGATTTCCGATCTGGCCAGAGCTGAACTCTATTTCTGCAAATGGCCGACCCGTCGATTGGCTCAGATTCTCAAGTTTGCCCACGAAGAGGATCCCGATGGGCCGACCTGCAAGTCAATATTGGAAGGCGTGTATGCAGATCGAATTGAATGTGGCGAGAATCCTTCGCTGGACGAGTTTCAAGACTTTGACCTTAGTTTGGTATCGTTCCGCGGGCGGGATGACCCGTTGGCACTTGGGGAGCACTGCGGCGACTTCCTGATCAATCGGCGCCTTGGAGCTGGAGCTTTCGGAGTCGTCTTCGAAGGAAAATCGCCGACAGGGCAGCGGGTTGCAGTCAAATCGCCATCTCGTACGCGAAACGAGGTACGAGCCGCCTTGCACAACGAGTTGCTTCGCGCCGAGGCAAATGCGGCCCAACAACTTTCCGGCCGGTTCTTTCCGAAGTTTGTTGGCTGGATCGAAGAGAAAGGACGCTCTAGTTTACTAACCGAGCTGATCGAAGGGAAAAGCCTCAAGGAGATTCTGAAGTCTCAATCGCTTGACCCGAAAATTGCGGCATCGATCGTTGCCGATGTGGCCGAGGCGTTGTTCCACGCGCACACCAAGAGCTTAATTCACCGAGATGTTAAAGCGGCGAACGTGATGGTTCGCGACGATGGCAGGGCTGTCCTTTTGGATTTTGGATTTGCCGTTGATGACGAGAAGGTGATTGACTTGGAAGGACAGGTTGCAGGCACCCTGGGTCACCAGAGCCCCGACGCGATTCTTGGCAATGTTCCGGATATGGATGCCCGAAGCGATGTTTGGGCTCTTGGTCCCTTGCTGTACGAGTGCTTGACCGGGCGATCGCTTTTCAACCCCGATGGTGTTGAAGATGCCCTTACCAGTGCCATCGTCGCGGCCGTTGTGCCCAAGGACGACTCATCGGTTCCCGATGAACTCAATTTGATCATTCAAAAATGTGTTCAAGCCAATCCAATTGGTCGTTACGACACTGCGCTGGAGGTGAGCCACGACCTGCGAAGGTTCATTGATCCATCCACCCCGACGCAGCCAGTCGATCGAATTCCGCTTCTGGCCTTTCGAATTGGCCGCGAGCTTGGTGAGGCTCAATGCCACGTTGACGCATTCAGCCATTACTTTGAAGCTGCTCCGTACGACTCCGATGCACTGCGATTTGCAGTCGGCTCCCTGTTTATGGTGAGCGAAGAGATTCGCCACACTCGTATTCAACTTGGAAAGCTGGCGACTGATTACCGGGAATGGCCCAGTTTCGAACACGGCGCCATTTCCAGGCTCTTTTACACTTCGAGCAATTTGACCTCAGAAGATTTGCCCGCGCTTGAGGCGGCGTCCCAAACTGCCATGCGTTGGCTGGAAAACACCTGTACACAAGTGCAAGAGTTCCTCTGCCAAAAGCCGAAATCAACGCAAGCCATCTTTGAGCTTGGGTTGGCAGCAACACTGCCCAAAAGCATGATATCCAGGCAAATTCGGATTCAAGGACTTGCTGAGCTTGCCGAACTGCCACAAGACATTTGGACCCAATTTAACGAGTTCCTCGATGGCAAGTGCCCCTCATCGTTCGTTAACGACGAATGGCGACGTTTCTCAAAACGAGTCGAGCGATTCTATCTTTACGGTGCAGGTCGGCCGGATTTTGAATCGAACAAATCGATCACACCAGATTGCCAATAGCGGGGCTCCACCGGTACCAAGCCCCCTTAAGGCGGGCGCTTCCCGCCGTGTGACCTGTTGGCAATCGCGTCTCAGCCATAACTCTTGGCGAGCTCGGAGTCCCAGTACGATGGGTTGCGAAGTACGCGATCGAGTATGGAGGGGTCGTTCAACGCTGCTGCCTGCGGCATGGAAGCCAATCTGTGCTTGGTGCGAATTCCATGAAACTCGATGTTCTGTGCTGTAATGGGAAAAACGCGACCATCAAGGATGACGTACAAGGACCCTGGGGAAATATCGGAAAGCATGCCGCGCATAAATTTCACCCAGCTGGCGCATTCACTCTTCGACGCTTTGACGCCCTTGAAACCCCAGAGATCCTGGTGAGCCAGCTCCTCCCAGCTTGTATCAAGCTCCACGGCCTCCGCAAACGTAAAGGCTATGCGGCACGTGATGCACGAAAAAAGCCAACCGCACCCGCACCATGGGCAACCCATTTGTGGGGGATAGGTGATTCGTCCGTCCCCACAGCGGCAGCCTGACACCAATAGGTCAGATGCCTTCCTCAGATACCTGATTCCCATAAATCACCATTCCTTTCGCATCGTTGATCTTGATTAGTGCCTGACCCTGGGCGAGCCACATTGGCGGCACCGCGCACATTTGATTAGCGATCCAAATCGTGGCACGATCGGCTTTTCGGCCGTTTCGAGGCGCCGGATGCCACGAATCGAAATCGCCACATCTCCCCCGGTGAGTAGTTGCCAAATCTTGCACCAACGCGCAATTGGCAGCACTGACCGAGAGAGACGGTGATGCGTGAAAAGGTTTGTTCTGACTTTTAGCCCATAGAAAGGTACATGGTGCTTTATGAATCAGGATCGTCCTGTTCACGAAATTCGCATGGGTCGGGTGAAAGCTGCGATCTGGCGTAATGAAAACGATTCGGGAAGCTGGTTCAGCGTCCAAATCACTCGGATCTACAAGACCGAGGAGGGTTGGGAAACGTCGAATTCGTTTAGTCGCGATGAGTTGCCGCTGGTTTCCAAGGTAGCCGACCTGGCTCACACTTGGATTTTCCTGCATGCCAACGATCGCGATGAACCCGAAGATGGAGAACGCAACAAAAACGGCTCGCGAAAGCGTGAGTCGCCTCGTTCGCGGTAGTGGCTCCTGCCACATTTAGCGCCTTGTCTCCAGTTGCATTCGAAGGTTGATGGTCCCCGGTGACTTCCCTCGATTGCATTTGGCCAATTGGCGTTTGATTCAACTTGGCTTCGAAATTGACTTGCCCTTGGGGTATCTTTCGAACGAAGTTGAAATCTTTTTTGGTGAGAAGGGGTTTTCCCATTAATGACTGCACGCATCACCAGTCTCTCACCTTTTTCAACAATCTGGTCGGGTAGAAGACACAAACCCACTGGCTTCCGTTGACCGGCTCTTATTCGTGGCCGCTGCCAACGGAGGCAAGTGGCGTGCATCCAATGGTTTTCTTTTCTTCCCGTCATCGGCTTGTCCGAGCTTAACGCGGCGTCAATGTCCGCCGCTCCCATCTCTGGGTCGTAGCGGCTGCTGCTCGCCTTCTCAGGCGAGGCTCCACATTGACTTGCCGCGTTGGTCGCGCTCTGACCGCCGACGGGTTTTCTTTCTTTTACCCCTTTCAAGGTCGAGACAGTCGGCTCGTACCAAGGAGGATTGTATGAATCGAGATGAAGCTCTCAAAAAGAGTGACGCAGCGCTGAAGGAACTTGCCGAAGCGTTGCAAAATGGCCGCAGCGATGAGCTGGTGAAGTACCTGGACTTTTGCTCCCGGTTTCACAAGTACTCGTTCGGCAACTGCATGCTGATCGCATTGCAGTTTCCCAATGCCACGATGGTGGCTGGTTTCAATCGCTGGAAAGAACTGAATCGCTTCGTGAAGAAGGGCGAGAAGGGGATTGGCATTTTGGCCCCCCTAATGGTTCGTTCCAAGAAGAAGGACCAGGCCGTCAGTCAAGGTGAGGAACCAGAAGACCGCGAAGCTCCTTATATCAAGGGTTTCAAAGTCGTCTGCGTGTTCGATGTTTCCCAAACCGATGGAGCCGAGCTTCCGACGCTTTCTTCTGTCGAGGGTGATCCCGGCGACAAAGTCGAGCGGCTGGAGGGTATTATTCGCGGCAAGGGAATTGAGTTGAACTATGCGACCGATCTGGGTGGTGCATTCGGATTGTCCCACGGCAACCGAATCTCCATTTTAGCCGATTTGCCCAAGGCCCAAACGTTTTCCGTTTTGGCCCACGAGTTGGCTCATGAGCTTTTGCATCGCGGTGACCGCCGGTCGGAAACGACCAAGGCCATGCGCGAAACGGAAGCCGAGGCGGTGGCCTATGTAGTTTGCCGTTCGGTTGGATTGCCCGCGACGAAATCTTCGTCCGATTACATCCAGCTTTGGAACGGGGATCTGCCCCTTCTGGCGCAATCGCTGGAGCTGATTCGCGACATCTCCGCCAAGATCATCACGGAACTTGAGTCCGTCGTATCCGAGGAGGTGGCCCATGTTGCATAGAAGCCGCTTTTGGTCCGTCGTCGAAGTGGCTGTGGCCGAGGAGTTGGCTTACAAGCTGACTCAACAAACCTGGACAGGTTGCACCGCGTTTCGCTTGGGACTTTACGTCTACGCAAACGATGCAACAAGTCCTGACGGAGCTCAGGAATACGCCGTACTTCGTTCCTTCACCCGGCCCGATCTGCTCGTTCAAGTCGAAACGATCACGTTCTCGTGGTGCAGCGAAGATCGCGCATTGGCGCTGATCCAACAGATCAATGCCAATGAATTCGACTCGCAGCTTTTGGCAAAGGTTCCGGCAGTTCGTTTTCAGACGCCCACTGAGCATGGCTCTTGCCATCTCTGCGTTTGAAAGGAGGCGTTATGTCAGATCTAAACAACCTGAGTAACGTGTCTCCAAAGTTGACTGGTCCTGACGTGGTACGACTGATGCGAAAGCACCATGTGACCATCGAAGGACTTTCTTTTCGCTTGGGGATTTCGCAAAAGCGGATTCGCAAGGTGAGGGAAATTGGATTGACTGATTCGCTCGCGGTTCGCGACTGGCTTCAGGCAATCACCGGTTCGGACCCTGGTCCGCTTCCGGAGAAGTACCGCATCAACCACATCACCGAAGAGGGCAACTGCGGATTCTGCGGTTATCCGATGGGAGTGGGGGATGAGACGTACGGTTACATGGGAGAATTGTTTTGTTCGATCACCTGCTGTCGCAAAAGTCGACGCTGGTAATCGAATTGAGGTTTTCCCAAGAGGTCTTTGCTCCATGCACGCCACAAAGGCCTCATTTTTTTGTAGAGTTTAATCAGACTGAACTCAGTGAAAGGATCTACGTATGACCAAGGAAGCAATCGTCAAAGAACTCGTTTCGCAGGGTAAACGACTGCTCGATGCCCCCAGCGCGTTTCACGAGTTTACCGGCAACGCTGATGCGGATGCGTTATTGAATGATCTTGAACGCTTCCCGCACGCCTTTGTGATTGGTTGCATCATGGATCGGCGGGTCAAAGCCGAGCGGGCATGGATAATACCTTACGAGTTCGCACAAGTGCTTGGAGACTTTTCTTTTGCCAAACTCTCGGCGCTCTCGCAGGATCGCATCTACAAATTGATGACGAAGCCGCGCTCACTACATCGATTCGCCGAGGACATGAGCAAGAATTTCTACGGCGCCATCCAACTAATCGGAGCGAATTGGGGAGGCGATGCCTCGCGAATCTGGACCAACAAGCCTTCGAGTGCTCAAGTCGTATATCGGTTCCTGCAGTTTCGAGGCGTCGGCCCAAAGATCGCCACGATGGCAGCCAATATTTTGGCCCGCAACCTGAAAGTTCAGTTCTCGGACTACTTCTCGATAGACATCTCCGTCGACGTTCAGGTGCGACGGGTCTTTTGGCGCCTTGGCCTCTCCGAACGCAATGAATCAATTGATTCGATCACATATCTCGCCCGCTCGCTTAACCCCGAGTTTCCCGGACTCCTGGACTCGCCAGCTTGGAATCTCGGTCGCAATTATTGCTTTGAAACAAAGCCCAATTGTTCAATGTGCCCAATGTCGAAAAAGCGCCTCTGTCCGTGGCCCAATCGAAAAATCACAGATGACACTTTGGCGGTCGCCGCTTCAGTTCGAGATCACCGGGCAGGGGTTAAAGGCAAACCTGCAAAACGAGTCGTTCGCAAATTGAAGAAACGGCTACCGTAAGTTAACTCGGTCTTGCTTGTCTTTCGATCATAGCACGGCGTCAAGGTCCGCCGCCTGTTTGGACTGGGCTTAGCGGCTGCTGCTCGCCTGCGGCGAGGCTCCACCTTGACTTGCCGTGCTGGATATTCCTCCCAGCCAAGGGCGACTCGGAAGAATTCGCTTCCAGTTGAGGCTTGGCAAATTGCCTGTTTCAGACATGGAGGAACATGTTTCAAGTACTTCAGAATTCGAACCCTGCCTTTACCGACAAATTCATCCGCGAGGTGATCGTCAACTACCGACCGTCCAAGGAATCGCCTTTCAAGGTGACTGCCCCCGGCGATGCCGTGCAGTTTATTCGGGACGTTCTGCCGGATAACAGCCGCGAGCACTTTGTCGCGTTGTATCTGGATGGAGCAAATCAAGTCGCGAGCTTCTCTGTGATCTCGACCGGAACAGCAAATTCGTCCCTCGTCCATCCCCGGGAAGTGTTTCAACGTGCCGTCCTTGTCGGGGCCCGAGCTTTCATCGTGGCCCACAATCACCCGTCGGGAACCTTGACGCCAAGCCGCGAAGATCTGGACATTACCCAACGCCTTTCCAAGGCCGGTGAGCTGATGGGAATTACACTAATCGACTCTTTGATCGTCACCGTTGCTGGCGCCCATTCCGTGCTCAACAACGAATCCTTCTGAAGTATTCGGCTCAATGCTGGCGGCTCAGATCGACCGCTAGGAGTCCAAAGAAAAATGATGCCGCGAAGGGTCGCGACGCACATTCAATACAGTCTATTCTGACTCGGTGTGTCGGACCTAAGCAGGTTCCCCTTGGCTATTCCATCGCACAATCGTCTCCGACGGACCAACGATTCAATTTAATTGACGAAAGACTGTTCCGTGATTATTTACTAAGTGGCGGCGAGTGCTTCGCCATTCCGAGCCAACTACGTCCAAGAGAATAAAAACATGGCTTTTCCACAAGCTTGGCAAGGCACTGCTACACCTGACGTTCCGCCAGGTTTTCCGGTGTTCACAGCTCGGCGAGTTCCTCGCGCTGTCACAAGCGACGTGTGGTCGTATTTTCGATACGTTGCTAGCGAGCGTCTTCCTCGTTCAGATGAACGCGTTGCCATCTCATTCATCGACCAAGCGTTTGAGTTTTTCACCGCTGCCTCAAATCCCAACTTGGCGTCACGACCGCTCCTTTACTATTACGCATTTCTTAATCTGGCAAAAGCTGCCTTGCTGATCGAGAGAGTTCAACTTCCTGCGGCTGTCCAGCATGGCATTTCCGACCCAAGAGTGAATCAACGGCAGCGGGTGCGTTTTGCCGGACAAATCATCCGAATGGAAAGGCAAGCGCACAATCGACAACAGATTTTTCCCGAGCTGGTTTCGCTGCTCGGCGGCGATGTGACACGTCCGCGGGATTACGGCGTCCTCACTCTTCTATCACAAGTTCCAGGCGTACATCGCACATACTGTCGGGTGACACGTGAAGCTCCTCGCTTCGTTCCAATTTCACGATTTGAAGTTTTGCATGACGGCTCGGAATACTGGGTAAGAGTCGTTTTGAAACGCGACGACCAAGACGTTCGCTCTCGATTGTCTCTGCTGGTTCAACGGTGGCGGTTTTCGTCGGTCCTTGATTGCGTTGCATCGCCGAATCCCGGTGAGCGATGGTTCCAAACTGGATACTTGAGCGCGGATGGGAGAGCGGTGGACGGTGCCATTCGGGATCTTGGAGCGATCCTGCGTGGCTTGGGAGTGTGGACCATCCTGACTAACTATGGCCAACGGCACTATTTTGGGGATTTCTTCGAACCTGGTCGCTTGCCAGGTCTCGCGGCAATCTATGCGGTAATGTTCTATCTCGGCTCCATAACCCGATACAAGCCATACGCGTATGAAAGCATCGTCGAGAGATATTCTTGGCTTATCGGCGAGTTCTTGCGGACGCAACCTGCACAGTTTTTATACGGAATTGCTGGGGTTGTTGGTGGAGTTGAAGTGGTCCGTCCCTACGCCGCGATTGATTAAGTCCTGTCCGCAGGCGCTACCCGTGACTCACACCCGTCGCTTTGCCCTTCGGTCAGGCCGTTCCACTGTGCTTCCTGGGGCGTAACGGTAGGGTACTGGACTAACGCGGCCAAGCCGAAATTTGTAGGTCAGTATCGCACAAGGCTAGAATTGATGACCAAGACGAGGTTCACAATCGCCCCGCGCTGAATTGGAGTCCTGAATTACTATGCAAGCTCCTATCGAGTTCTTTGTTGAGATTAATCGCGAAAATATCCATTTCGTATGCGCGCGAAACAAATGCGACCACCAAGACGCGGAAAGATTTCACAAGTACGTCGTAACGCCTGCATGGAACTCTGCATTTTTGATCACAGAACCGACGAGCGGGCGAGCCGGAATGTCTTTACACGAATTCGAGCAGTGGATTGAATCTCTGGAGTCGGCGGGCCACTCGGTAGATGGTCCGATAGACATTGCATAGTTTCGCGACAAGCGGAATAGCAAAGCGGCGTCGGTCAGATCGACTGAATGGGCTTTTCCTGTCTGTGTCTGGGTGTCGGACCGACAATTTATCAAACCATCCGCGAGACTCAATCCAGCAAGGTGAAAGGCAAAGGAGGACGTCTTCATGATCGTTTGAACTTCACAGTTCTCTATTCTCCGAAGGCGATGCAACGGGACTCAATACTCGTCCTCGAATTCTTCTTCCTCATCGCCGAACACGTCGCTCTCGTCCATGGTAAGCAGCACCAACAACGTGCCCATCCAATTCACCGGAATGTATTCCTCGGTTACATGTATTTTGGCTAGATCTTCATTGTCGTAGATGTTGAACCAATCTTGCACCCAGCCCTCGGCCTCGGAAACATCGCCAAGCCCGTTCTGATAATCGTTCCATGGTTCCCTCGCGTTGGAGGGCATAAAATCTCGATTCGGATAGATACCGGCTTTTAGAAGTGGTTCTGATGGGAATATCCACTCAACTTTACCATTACGGATTCCGGCTATCGCACACGGGAAGTCAGATAGGGAAACACACCGGAAGGTCGCGGATACCGGCGAGGCATTGAATTGTTCGGCGATCTCGCAAATACGATGTAAAGAGAGTTCGGCCTTGTTTACAATCGGCCGCGCAAGGTGAGTCGGCATGAGGATACTTGCGGCGAAACTGTCGGCTTCCCTCTCAACGACAACGTCCGTGAGAAACTCGCCCCGCGACATGTGCGGATGCTTGCGCCTCATAAGGCAGGCTCGGTGGTGATTTAGAAAGTAGTGGCCTAATTCATGGCCGATTGTGAACCTCGTACGAGTATGCATGCGTCCTGGCAGAGCTTCAGACTCGTACTTCGTATTGTAGAAAAGCAGAAACCGGTTCTTGCTCTTGTGGTATTCGAGCATTCCGTCGTAACGATCACCGAAGTCGCCACCACCGGCGCGAAGAAAAGGCTTTTCGGACCGAACAATTGCTAGCGGATCGATAGGAGCGACCAGACGAAGCCGACTAACAATCGCATCTGCTTCTCTACCGGCCGCTGCCAGGCGGCTCTTTTCCGCCTTCCATTCCATCTTCGTCTTCGGTCTCGTCATCGCTCAGCATTTCCTCCCGAAGCCTGTCCTCCTCACTCGTGTCACCTTCGTGTTCACCCTTGTTCCGATGGAGCTGAAGCGTGTCCTCTTCTACTTCTTCGATGTTTTCCTCGTCGGTCCAGCCAAGATCAGGGCGCGGTTCCCATGAAGCCGTCCCAGCCGAAGTGGCGAACTCGATCATCGAATCCATGTCTTCGTCCGAAATCGAATCAGCCGGCGCGGCATCGTACGCAGCGTCAGCCTCCGCCGGAGTCATCGGGCAAAAGCCCTTAAGCTTCCGCAGCTTATGGATCACTTCCTCGGCGCGTTTTTCAGCGTCGTGGCTCATTTCTTTTCCTTTCGTCCGCCATCGCCTTCCACGGAGAGGACGAACTCGACGATTTTCTTTTTGACCTTGCTTTTCACCGTGTCGACATACGCACGGGATTTTCCCAGCTTCGCAGCAAGACGAACGATATCGGGATCTCCGCCAATCGCGAAACAGTTCAAGGCAACAGTCTTTTCGTCTCCAACGAGTTTATTGTGAATGAAGTCGTGGACTCTTTCCAATCGCTTCTTTTCCTTTGAGTCCTCTGCCAGTTCTACGTCGCCACAGTCGTCATTGTCGTCATCGGCCGGATCTTCGAGCACTTCTGCCTTGTGTTTTGCCTCACCACGGATGTGGCTGATTGCAGCATTTCGGGCAATGCGAATCCACCACCCACGCAGCGCCCCTTTGGCCGTGTCGTAGGTCGAGATTCCCCTCCAGAAGTTGATGAGCGACTTCTGGAAGACGTAATCCAGCTCTGATTGGTCGAGTTGATCGCCGAACTGCTTTCGCAAAAACCCCTTCACCTTCGGACCGTAGGCTTTCAAAGCAGCGCGCAAAGCAGCTTCGTCGCCCTCCATCATCCGAAGGGCGAGGTCTTCGTCATCGACCTGGGTAATCGGGTCCTGCTCGGGCATCTCGGCTTCATTTGACTCCCAATACAAGTACGCAGGCATCTTAACTGAAAAAAATCCGCAAAAAAGGCTGAGCCCAGTTAAGACGGCAGGTTTTGCAAACGTACATGGGTGCGGGAAGGGCGAGTTGTAGGAATTCGCTCTGAATTCGAGTGTGGAGAAATGGTATGAAGAACCTGCAGAACGTTCAGCTGAAGCCGAACCCGTCCGGCAAAGACCGGACCCCCTGTGGCACAGCCACGGCAGCCCAACTCGGTGGCGAGTGGGTAGACATCAAAAACATGGGCAATACCTCGGTCGACTTGACCCGCGTAAAGCTCTACCACATTGCCTACAGCGGCAAGTCCGACAACGGCAAGTGGGAAGAAATCATGTTGTTCACCGGGACGCTCGGCCCGGGGAAGGTCATCCGTGTGCACGCCGGCAGTGGCCCGCTCAACGTCCTGCATCTCATCGACCAGCAAGGAGCAGATTTCCATCTGTTCACCAAGCGCGACGTTTACATGTGGAACAACGACCGTGGCGACTGCTCGGCTTTATGGCAGGCTGGAGAAAACCACCCGTTCGATAAGGCTTGCTATTCGCCGGACCCGCCAGAGGGCGTGATTCTGGTGCGTTCCGGCGACCGGCTTGTTGTACCGGCGGGCTCATTGCTCGCCGGGGCCACGACCCGTCGGTAGTTACAAATGTGGCGGCGGTGGTCGTCGCCCCTTTTTCTTTCTTTAAGGAGAATGTGGATGAAGTACTTACATTGGGAGTTTCAGGCAGGACCGGACAACGTGATTCGAGTCGATTTAGACAAAGCTGCCAACGTGCAGCTGCTCGACGACATCAACTTCTCGACGTTTCGCCGCCGAGGTCGTTACCGCTACCAAGGCGGATACTACAAGCAGACACCCGTGCATTTGTCGCCGCCGATAATGGGGCGATGGCACGTTGTTGTGCACCTCGGCGGTTACGCTGGAACCGTTCGTGCCCGCGTGACGATGAACTAAATGGCGAGTGGGAAAATGTGGCACAAAATCCTGTGTTTCACACTATCAATCCTTGCATGCGTGGAGGCTAATTGATTTTCTATCTACCTTGGGATGTATGTCTGATCTCCGAAACTCTAACGCCATGGCGAGACTTATTTAATGGCATATTCTGTTTTGGGGACAACCTACATTCGTGACCTATGTCGAACCGTCATGAATGACGAATACGCTCCGCCCGCCTGCCTCATTCACATCGACCGGCGCGACGTGGATGGATCCCCATTAAGTCGTAACAGGTTCGCGGCCGGTTGCGGCGCCTTCGCCAAAGGTCACCACCCTTGTGCGGATTTCCGCACCCAGGGCGTCGAGGATTCGCTTAATTCGGTCGACCGAAATACCGTGGTACTCGTTCCGTTCATCGCGAGAGACTTGCGACTCATGAACCCCGAGTCGCTCGGCCAGATCACGTTGAGTCATTCCCTGAGCGATCCGCAGTGCAACCAGCAATTGGCCTAGACCCTCGAAGTTGCGGATCTCATCGAACTCACCGCGTTTGAGCCTCTCGTAGCTTTCGACCTCTTCCTTGAGCTGCTCATGAAACGAGCGAATTGGGTCGAGGACTCGTTTCATTTCCTCCTTGGACAAATCGAGTGCCTCAAGTTCTCGCTGCCGGGCCCGCATCCTCTCCTCGTCGGCCTTCAATTGTCCGACAGCATGCCGATACTCTTGCTCGTTTTCAATCATCATGGCTTGGCCAAAGTCCGTAAGCTTTCGGAGCACACTGTTACGTTGTGCGAATTCTGCGAATTCGTCAAGCGACGAATCGAGGATTGGCTATTGAATTGGAATTCCGACGATTTGACCACTCTGCGTTTCGCCAATAGTGGGGCTCCACCGGTTCCAAGCCCCTGGAGGCGGCTTTAGCCCGCGTCGTGACCTGTTGGCGAAAAGTGACCGTCCGCCAATAGTTGCGACGTTTTGGGTTCTCGGAACGTCGAGCGATTTCAGGCGGAAAACAAATGGTTGATTTTTTGGCCATTTTTAGTGTATACTTAAGGCACCACTAAAAGGGACCGAAGATGGCCGAAAAACGCACGATGACGCTCAATTTGACCGATGCCGAAATGGAAGTCTTGGAAGAACTTGCCCAAAGCAAGGACATGACCAAGACGGCCGTAATCCGTCAAGCCATTCGCCTGTACCAGTTGGTCGAATTCCGAATCGCCAACGGCGAAAAGTTGTTCTTTGAGGACAACAAGAAAAAGAAGGCGGAGTTGATGGTTTTATGAGCGTCGAGGACATCAAGGTCATTCGTGGAGGGGACGGCGCGGTTGTTGACGGCAAACTCTACGAAGGACTGCGTCCAGTCGATTTGACGTTGGTCGAACGTCAGTGGACGCCATGGCGGCAGGACATCACACGCAGGCTCATTGAACAAGGCGTTGACCAGAGAGCGTGGCCCCAAAGTTTACACTGGGACTGGTTTGCCAAACTGAGGTATTTGCAATTGCTGGCTGTTGAGGTATTTGCCATCGATGTTGAACGGGAATGGCAGGCCGTGGTCATGATTGAGAACACGGCGCATCGTTGCCAGTTACCGAGCCAGTCGGGCAAGCATCTGGTCTACGTCGACTACGTGGAGACGGCGCCTTGGAATTGGCCGATACCGCAATTGGGACTGTCCCGTCGCTACAAGGGTTTGGGGAATTTGTTGATGCGGCGGGTGGTTAGGCGCAGCTTCGAACTTGGATTCAAGGGACGTGTCGGATTGAACGCCTTGCCGCAGGCCGCTGACTTTTACTCGTCTAGTTTTCGAATGACGCGGATTGAAGCCAATGGCCCCAACGAACTGGACTATTTTGAACTTTCCGAAGCCAATGCTTTGGAAGTCATTTCAGAGGAGACCTAACATGTTTGACCCTAAGGATGCAAAACTGGTTCCGAGCGATGCCTGGTTGAGGCGCGTCGCCGCTGAGGAAGATAAGTTCCCTTCCATCAGTGTTGGCGGTTTGGTGAGTCGACTCGGAATGTACCCTAATCAAGTCGCTGAAGTGCCAATCGTGTTCGGCGAGTTGATCAAGCTGGTTCGCCGCAAAGAAGGGTTGACCGTCGAGCAATTGGCGCTGTTGGCCAAGGTCGCAGCAGATGATCTAAAGCTTATTGAGCAAGGTCTTCCGGCTAGGGCCGAATTAGTCCATCGACTTGCCGATGCGCTGAGACTACCTACCGACAAGATGGCGCAACTGGCAGGGATTTCGGAACTGAGGGATCCAGCGCTTGTCGAAGCGGCCAAACGTTTTGAATCAAAGCTGCATTCTCCGGCGGTTCTAAGCCCACTCGAGGAGTCTGCCTTAAATGAGATCATGCAGAGTATTGGCGACTGACACCTATTGGCAAGCGAAGCCGAGTACACTGCTTGGGTGTTTGCGAAAATTCAATTAGTTCTCTAATCGCGCTTTCTCTCTGGGGTTTCAATTAGTCTTGGTCGATCTAACGTACGGACTAAATTATTCCCAGTCGCTTTCCTTGATCAACTTGCTCAACGAATTAAATCAAGTCGCGTCAATCCAAGCTGGAAGACCTCGCACGTAAAACGCGAGATTAAAACTCAATGACCAAAACACTTGTATTATTCGCAGCGCGGAAATAGGACGCTCGAGCCATGCAGCACAGGCTACCAAGTACACTTTTACAGATCGAGCAAGAAGCTGCTAGAACACACTTTGACATGTCGTGTTCGCACCAGTTTGGAAATCTTATTCGCACTCTGGTAGCCAGCAAACCTGCCGGAATGATCCTTGAGATCGGCACCGGCGTTGGAGCTGGGGCGGCATGGCTTTTGGATGGCATGGATAAACATTCGCGCCTTCTATCAATTGAGATCGATCATGCTTTGATCGAGATTGCCCAAAACTGTCTAGGGTCAGATTCGCGGTTGCGTCTAATTGAAGGAGACGCTAGCAAACTGCTTGAGACTTTGAAAGATAACTCCGTAGATTTGCTGTTCGCAGATTTCAGGCCCGGGAAATTCTCTCAGAGAGAGGATGCGTTTAGAGTCCTTAAGCCCGGTGGACTATATATAGTTGACGATTTGCAGCCACAAGACACATGGCCCTCAGATCATCAACCGAGAGTTGATGCGTTTCTGGCATGTATGTCTGAAGAAACTCGGCTAAACGTCTGTTATCTCGAATGGGGTTCTGGTGTACTTGTAGCAACAAAGAAAGCGTAGACTATGGCAAATCCCGACGACATTTTGTCAAATGACCTGAATTTGATCGGCGCTAATCCAGTGCGCGCAACTGTTCCAGTGAGGCGACTGCTTTCAAAGGATCTCGCATTTCCCAGTAGTTGTATTGCAGCACTTCTTTTAATTGCAGGCGACAAACGCGATACCTGTTTACCTGTTGTGTCAGAAACAGATTTGCCCGATGTTGCTCGCCAAATACACGACAGAGGAATCAAGGGAGTCAAGCTGTTCGTCGACTCGTACGCACCCAGCTCCGACGCTTCGGAGGTGGGCAACACAGACAGTTTGTATATCCGGGCATTGCGAATACTAAAGAATGAGGTCCCGGAGCTGTGTGTGATCACCGACACATGCCTGTGCTCTTATACAAGTGATGGAGCTTGCGCGATTACCAACAAGGATGGCTCGGTGGATCACGACACTACTTTTTCGCGGCTAGAAGCCCTAGCAGAGAATCAGGTAAGAGCTGGCGCCGATATTATTGGCCCAGCGCCAATGATGGATGGCGCTGTTGGAACTCTTCGTCGTCATCTTGACTCGATCGGTTTTCAGCACATTCCTTTGATGCCCCATTTGTCCTGGCGATCGTCTTTGTATCGAGTCTATCGCAACACCATGCAAACTGGTGATGGCTTACAACGTCAGGCTTTCCAGATTGATCCAAGTCGGACCGAATATTTTTTTGAAATGGGGATGCAAATGAAACGTGAAGGGGCAGCGATTATTCAATTGCAACCGGGACTATTGAGCATTGATGTGGTAGGGGCATTGAAGAAACGGGCAAACGTTCCTCTTGCTTTGTACTCAGTTTCGGGAGAATATGCGATGATGAGAATGTCAGCGGCCGGCGAAAGCGAATTTCAAGCATTGCTCCACGAACACGCCACTGTTTGCTTGAGAAGTGGCGCAGACTACCTTATTACATACGCATGGCGAGAGTTGACATGATCAAACAAATCCGCGTTGGGACACGTGGTAGTATGATGGCGTTGTTCCAGGCGGATTCCGTTGTCGAAATGTTTCGGCGTCGATTTCCCGATTGCGAAATTAGCAAATGTGTGATTTCAACTGAGGCAGATTTGCACGAGGAGAGTTTGCATCATTTCGGTGGTAAGGGCGCGTTTATACGCGCGCTCGACTCAGCTCTTCTGAATGGGAAGATAGATGTTGCTGTGAATTGCCTTAAGGACATTCCAAATTCCACGGAGCGAAGCAGTCAGATCTGCATTGCTGGCGTGTTGCCGAGAGGCGAGTTGCGGGATGTTGCTATTTGTAGGGACGGGTTGAAGCTAAATGAACTTCCACAAGGAAGCAAGATCGGAACTGTTGCGCCTCGTCGAATTGCTCAGCTGCGGCGCTACTTCCCATTACTTACGTGCGTTCATTTTCGAGGAAGTGCTGATAGTCGCATTGCAAAACTTGATGCTGGAGTTGTCGACGGAATTGTTTTGGCAAGCTCTGGCCTTAACAGAATCGGCATGCGACATCGATCAACGGAGGACCTCTCTACGGATGATTTTGTTCCCGCACTTGGCGCGGGAATTATTACCATGGACTGTCACAGTGAGCGAGGTGACTTAAGGACAGTAATCGCCGAGTTAAGCGACCCAGTTACGTATCGGTGCATGATTGCTGAACGTGCCTTTGTTGATTCAATTGGAGGTAGTTGTCATACGGCAATGGCAGGATATGCAGAATGCGACAAGGATGATAGTTTATTCTTGCGTGTGGTGGTTTATTCGCCTGACGGGAGTGACTTGTTGGAACTACATGGGCAATGCAGGCGAGATGGCGAAGAGGAGTTGGGAGTTCAATTGGCTCTACTAATCAAAGCGAAGGCGCGAATCAGTCCACGGATTTGGGAGTCACTGAACTAGACTTGTTTGCGATTTGTCGTGTTTACTTGGCAGGTCGAGCTAATAGTCACAACACTGCGACGCGAGGATAGTGTGCGACGCGGCGAACCAAAACCCAGCAAAGATTGCTACTTGCCAAACCGTCGATTTTCGTGAACCCTAAAGGACGTTATGGTTCACGATCCATAGGAGGTACTTGAGCCGGGTTCCTGTCGCTTCAAATGCTGTTTCAAGCCGCCTTGCGATGGCGGTGCCGGGGTTGATACGCCAGTCGGGTGCCAAGGCGGTGAAGTGCTACTTCGAGTTCTTCACAGCCAACATCCGGAACCGGAATACCCGGGAAGCGTACCATCGGGCGTTGACCGAATTCTTTGGTTGGTGCGACGAACGGCGGATTGAATTGCTCGACATCGAGCCGATGATCGTGGCGGCGTACGTTGAGCAATTGGCCGCTGATTATTCGAAGCCGACCGTGAAGCAGAACTTGGCCGCCATTCGAATGTGTTTTGACTGGCTGGTCGTGGGCCAAATTCTGCCGATGAATCCAGCTTCGTCAGTTCGAGGGCCGAAATACGTCGTTAAGCGCGGTAAGACGCCGGTGCTGACGGCCGAGGAAGCCCGAAAGTTATTGGAGAGCATCAAGACGGACCGGCTGGTTGGGCTTCGCGACCGGGCTTTGATTGCCGTGATGATTTATTCCTTCGCCCGGGTCAGCGCCGTGGTCAAGATGCGACTTGGCGACTATTTGCAGGTCGGAAAACGGCATTCGTTGCGGCTTCATGAAAAAGGAGGCAAGGACCACGAGGTTCCGGCTCATCACAAGGTTGTCGAATATCTCGACGCCTACATTCAAGCAGCGGGGATCGGCGCAGACCGCGAGTCTCCCCTCTTTCGAAGTGTGCAGGGGAAGGCTGGCCAATTAACATCGCGTTCCCTCTCACGGCATGATGCCTACCGAATGGTCCGACGCCGTGCCCAAGCTGCAGGAATCAAGGCTCGAATTGGCTGCCATACTTTTCGAGCAACGGGTATCACGGCCTACCTGGAAAACGGAGGCACCATCGAAAATGCCCAAGCCATTGCTGCACATGAGTCGCCTCGAACCACCAAGCTTTACGACCGGACAAGCGACGAAATCACTTTGGATGAAGTTGAAAGAATTCGCATTTGAGGTCTCGAATTCCTAAGCCCTGCCTATCGATTTTGACCGACCTAACCGGAATCGACCCTTTGGAATCGAGGCTGGCCTGAACTTTTGCCTTTCTGCGTTTTTGGTCGTCGATGAATCGGCAAGGCTGGCAGCCTGGAGTTCACGAACAGCCCCAGACACTCTCTTGTTCAAGCTTGTGTCAATCTTGAAGGGCTTATTTTCAGACTTGTCGGACGTGGTGTCCACGCGTGCCGCTGCTTTTGGATTTGCAGCATTGGCTCGATTTGGATTAGCTGCCTCTTCTTGCACTGCCTGCGGCTCCCTGCCCGTGTATGCCGTGGCGGCGGCTTCTTCCAACAGGATTTGTTGATCAACCCAGGCTGCGAGTGCAAGTTCATCTGTTTCGCGACGCTCCAGGCGAACCAAGTGCTCGCGGCCATCCCAGTTGCTGGGAATCTCAGCATTGAACCAAACTGCGCGGCCTTTCACGATATTCCCGTCCCCAAGGTCAAACCACGCCAATCCCTTTTCACTGGACATCTCGTGTTTCAGTTCTTCAGGGCTCACGATATAGTCCTCATCTTCTGCGACGTTAACGGTTCGCGACTCGCCGTCGCCAGATCTGGCTTGGGGATCCATCCCGCCGTGCAATGCTCGGCCTGAGGTATTTTTCGAGACGCCCATCCCAAATGACGTTCGGACCGTTGACACTTTCCCAAACCACTCGGCCATTTCTTGTGCGGTGCGATTGTCGCCAACTCGCATCATGACCTTCAGACCGACGTTTGCCATCACGCGTTCAAAAAATGCTTCGCTGAGGCCGAGTGAAGTGTCGGTGAGCCCTCCCGTCGATTGAGCGCCAAAAAAGAGAGCAAATCGACCCTTTCTAGCGAGTTCAAACAAATTGGCCCAGGTCGGACCGAATGTCGATGAACCCTCATCGATGATGACCAGATGCGGATCTTCCAGCCGATGGTTACGGGATGATGTGATTTCGCCGATTGAGACTTCCAAGTCCTCACGAAATAGTTTGACCATGCGAGCCGCACCCTCGGCCTCTTCCAGCCGTGGGAGCATGAAGTAGACGATCTTCCCGCGCAGCATCGCGTCCGTCAGGACCAGGTCGGTGTAATTTGCACAAAACACTGGCCCCATGGAACTGCCGGAGATGGCATGGAGTTCTGAAGCGATTCCGCGCAAGTTGTCGGTCAGTTTGGCCGCATCAATTGCCCCTCGTGTCCCCCGGTAACTTGACGCCAGATGCCCGAGTTCGATCAACGCTTGCGTAGCTCCGATGCTTTGGAGCATTTTCTTCAGGTGCGGATAGGACAGATTGAACGCTGAGAGTGCCACAGCCACGTCATGAATCGACCAGGACAAACCGATGCTTTCCAGTGCCCGCACCATGCGGGCCACGGCGTCGGCGGCCAATCGATCGTAGTGCTTGGTGGTGCTCTGGTCCGATGTGGGCGGCAGACCAGCACGCAAAACTTTCCGAGCCTTCACGTCCGAGCGTTGATTGGTCAGCACGAAGTTATAGGCATGAACGGGATCGAACGGGTCGATAACGATCAAGTCTTCAATTCGGCCCGCGACCTGAGCCATCAGGATGATTTGCGCCAACGTGCCGGAATCTCGTTTGGCATCGATAAACGTGCAGCCGCTCGCACGGCCACGAAGCATCTGCTGGAACATCAAGGCTTCCAGCATCAACGTCTTCCCCACCCCCGTCTTGGCGAACACGCAACCATGGCTGCACATGTCCTCGTCGCTAACCCATAGCGGTTTCCCGGTCGCCAACTCAAAGCCAACCAGGTACCGGTCGATCATGGTTTTGCCTGCGGCCCGAAGTTGACTCATGACTGCCTGGAAACAGGCGCGATCAGGCGGCTCGCCCAATACTGGCTTTCCAAATCGTCTTGCGACTTCGCGCCGACGGTGAACCTCGACCCACCTTTCTCTCGTTAGGACGCTTGCTCCATGAGCGACGGCAATCATTGGAAAAGTTCCCAATGCGTAGAGCCAGCCGGGCTCGATGACTGCCCCCATCGGGCTCGCTGCTAACGCCAGGGTGCAAACGATAGCCAGGCCAATTCCGGTGAGCGCCGACCGCCGT
>WPCK01098447.1_pt1 | contig 68955 bp, 50 predicted proteins | sample 5399851 | NCBI WGS metagenome assembly WPCK01 (sample SAMN12869471, study PRJNA574797) | sludge metagenome | isolation source: wastewater treatment of pH11 | place: China:Beijing | collected 2019-05-20 | reverse complement strand
CTTTTTAAAGTTTAAGAGCCGTCAACTCTAATGACCATTATACTATGGTCGCTAGAGTTGACGGCTCTTTTATTATTCTTTTTATGACAATAAAGTGAGCTAAAATATTTCCAGTAACGACGCTGGAGCTGACCTCTAACAACATTATCATCTGAATAATAATTTTAACTGGGACCTTTAACCTTAGTGCTAAACTAATGTGTGAGTAAAACTTTAAGTTTTGTAATTCTAGTAGTAAAATAAGGATGGTACTTTATTCCAATTAAAAAGGAGGCTAAAAAAATAGATGCTTTATCATTATACAGATCCGATTAGCAATCTTAGCTTATCAACAAGAGGATATAATGCTCTTAAAAGAGAGGGCATAGATACAATAAATGATTTAATAAATTGTCCCAAAGAAAACATATTAAAATTTAAAAACTTGGGTAAAAAGAGCTTAGATGAAATTTTCTCTATTATTGATGAACTGAATAAAAACAAAGCACTTATCTATTCTGAGATAAGTACAAAAGAACCCCGGCAAATAAGTTTTTTTATAAGCTCCGATGGTCATAAGTATAATGATATTCCAATAGAAGACCTAAATTTAAGTGTTCGAGCTTTAAATTGTTTAAAAACTGCAAAAATAAATTACTATTCTGAATTACTTTTAAAAAGTGCCGATGAACTAATAGATATTCCAAACATGGGTAAAAAAAGTCTTTTAGAATTAGAAAATATAAAAATAAATACACCACTTACTTTATTTAATGATACAGAAGATAATAAATACATTACCCCTAACACTATTTGTAGTAGTATTTTTACAGTAATTAGTGAGATTCATAATGTGAATCCAGCCCAGTTATTTGAAAATCTACTTCCAGTATGTACTAGTTATATCAAGGATAAAGGAAACATTACAGACGTTTCACTTTGTTTGAAAGATAAAAATTTTATAAAAAACATTTATGAGGTTAATTATACTCAACACGTTTTCGAAGAATACGTGTTAAATATAATTAAGGGAAATTTCTATGGGTGCGAAGAGAATTACATTTTGGAAAAAATGCCTCTCTACTTTAACAATGTTGAATTTATTGATGTGCTAATAAATAATTTACTTATTAAGAATGCAATAGAGATATTCAATACTGATAAATATATTGCTGTTTACCCTTCATTAAGTATTGGTGCGAAAAAAATACTTAATGAAAAAGAATATGAAATTCTTATTCAACGAACAGAAGGGAAAACGTTAGAAGAGGTTGGTAAAGTTGCTAATTTAACAAGGGAAAGAATCAGACAAATAGAAGCTAAGGCCATTAGAAAACTTAACGAAAGCAATTCTTTATTTAAAGAAGATTTCTATTCTGATATTTTCAAGAGATATTTAATAAGCTATGAGGAGTTTATAATCGCATTTAAAAACTCTCAAACTTACAATTATTTAACACTAAGGTATAGCAATAGCAAAGGAATAGCAAAGGATTCAAGACTTCCGTTAGAACAAGTCCTTGAAGATAAAGATATACCAATTGTTATTAAAAGAGGTTGTGAAAAAGCAATCTATAAAAATTATGTACAAATTGCTAAAGAGTATGTACCTTGTACACGTGCAGATATAAGCAATTATGTGTTAAGGAATTTTGCAACAGACGGAGTGACATTCGATGAGTTCTGTGATTTATACTTCGCTATTTTAGAGGATATTGGTAAGCGTGATGACCAAAAGTTATCATTGATGAGTCGTGGCTATGAAAACAAATTGGCGGCAGGTAAGACTACATTATGGAAATATGGAAAAAAACTAAGATATTACAATGTTGAGTTATATGATTTTACTGAGCTATTAACCACTTTAAGTTTAAATCAGTATGATAATATTGAATACTCTACGCTGAAGTTTTTCCGATTATATCCAGAGCTTATGAAAACCTATGATATTCGTGATGAATATGAATTACATAATCTTTTGAAAAAAATCTGTGATAAAGATAGATATCCTGCAATTAATTTTAAAAGAATGCCACATATTGAATTTGGGGAAGCGGATAGAGACGATCAAGTTATGGATTTGTTGTTATCATTAGCGCCAATATCCAGTTATGATTTTGCAATAGAGTATGAGCGTGAATATGGTGTAGCGGTAAATACTGTTTTAGCAAATTATATGAGCAATTTTGACCAATATTATTACAATGGTATTTATAAAATTGATTTTCCTGCTCTACCTGATATTATAGCTCAAAAATTAAAGGGAATACTTATTAATGATTTCTATTTATTATCTAATATAAGAGAAATTTATAGAATTGAGTTTCCAAATTCAGATGAAAAGTTACTAAATACATTTTCCTTAAAAAACTTAGGATTCAAAGTATATTCAAATTATGTTGTAACAGATAAATTTAGTTCAGCAACAGAATATTTTAATTATTTGTTAACAAAGGATGATATCATTTATTTTGAAAACATCCCATCTGAAATAAAGGGGATAATTTCCTTCACAGCGCAATTATATAAGTTAAAAGCTGAATATGAAATTATCGAATTTTCACCTAACAAATATATAAATTTCAGAAAACTAAAACAAATTGACATTACAAAGGAAATGTTAAGAATCTATTGTAATGATGTTTTAGATTTTGTAGGGGGAAGTAAATATTTCACACTATGTTCATTAAGAAAAGAAGGATTTTCGCATGAGTTTGATGAGCTTGGCTTTAATGAATGGTTCTATACATCAATTTTGGTAGAAGATAAAAACAACTTGTCTTATCAAAGAATCGGTGGAAATAAATTGATGTTAAGCGGTAATTTTGATGTGCTGCTTGCAGACTTTCTTGAATTTATAGTTTACGAGAAGGAATCATTATTCATAGATATTTATGAGTTATCATATCGGTTACTAGAATATTACAACATTAGTATTAGTATTTGGAAATTGGTTGAGGTAATAAAAAACAGTACTATGTTTTATGATGTTGTATCTGAAAAAGTTTATGCTGATTATGATATTTATTACGAGGAGGTATAAATATGAATTTATTAACTGAAGGAATAAAAATTAAAGCCGTAATCCCTAATAATACAGATAAAAAGCTTGTTATTGATAATATTTCTCATAATTACCCGGTTTATAAAATCAGGTTGGATCAACTATACTACAATGACCAAAATGACCGTATTGCAACGTGGATTTCACAACATAAAGTTGATAATAATGTTAGTGATTTCGATTTATCAGACATAGAAAAGTATAATAATATAATTCATGGATTTATAACTGACAGCAATCGTCAAGCACTTAAAAATACGCAAAATAATATAAAACTTGTCGGTCAACAAGAAACGGGTGTTGTTTTATCTGATGGTCGTATTATTGACGGGAACAGAAGATTTACATGTCTGCGTAACATAGAAAAAGAAACTAGTAAAACACAATACTTTGAGGCAGTAATATTAGAGCATAGTATTGAAAATAATGCAAAACAAATAAAAATGTTGGAACTTATGTTGCAACATGGAGTTGATGAAAAAATTGGATACAATCCTATTGACAGGCTTGTAGGTATATATAATGACATTATTGAAACAAAACTTCTTACGGTCGAAGAGTATGCTAATAGTGTAAATCAAACCCCTGCGGAAATTAAGGTTGAGATTGAGAAAGCGAATTTACTGGTGGACTTTTTAGAGTTTATTAATTCTCCTAAACATTTTTATTTAGCACGCACTATGAATATTACTGAATCCCTTAAAGATTTGCACATTATGTTAAAAAAAGTGAAAGATGATGAAAAAAGGGAAGACTTAAAAAATATTGTATTTGCTGAGTTACTTATGCAACCAGTTGGAGATATGAATAGATATATAAGAAAAATCAAAAAAATAGTCGACAGTAACAAGTTCTTTAACAATTTTATTGACGAGCAAACATTAATCGTGGAAAAAGTTTGTGATCAACTTGAAAAATATCCCAAAGTTACAAACGAGGAAATCGTAAAAATACGTGCTAATGAGGAAATAAAAAAAGATTTTAAACATTCAACAGAAATATTTATAAATAAGGTAGATTCAGACACATCTCGCAGTCAACCGGTAAAACAAGTAGAAAAAGCTTATGACTCACTTGATTTAATAGATACAAATATATTCAAAAAATTAAGCTCTGAACAAAAGGATGATATTCAAGAAAAGTTGGAGATGCTTGATGAGATTGTATCTAATATTAGGAGAGAATTAGATGTTCAATGATTTAACCCTCAAGTCAACATACTCTACATATGAGAATGATATTGGTGCAGAATTTTATAATCCTGTATTAAGTCATTGTACTCATTATGATAGAGCTACTGCCTATTTTTCGGCGAGAGCAATAGCGAGTTATGCAAAGGGATTGGAATTATTCTCTATGAACGGTTATAAATTTCGTTTAATTATATCTTCTGAAATAGCTGAAGAAGACTATGATGAAATAAAAAAAGGCTATCGATTACGTGATGCACTAAGAAACGACTTGATTAACAGGTTAAACGAGTCAATAACAATTGAAGAAGAATGTAATCTGAGTAATTTGGCTTATTTAATCTCAATTGGGACCATAGATGTTAAAATGGCTTTCACCCAGAAAGGAATTTTTCATGATAAATTTGGCATTATGAAAGATGCTGGTGGAAATATCATCTGCTTTCGAGGTTCAAACAATGAAACTGAAGCGGCTTTTCGTTCTAATTATGAGTCGTTTGATATTACATGTAGTTGGAAAGCATCCGAGTTTGACTACTCAAAAATAACAAAAAGTATTGAGGTTTTTGAAAATTTATGGGAAAACAAAACCAATGCGATCCATGTCTGCGATGTTGATGAAATAATTTATAAAAAAATACTTTCTTATAATAAAGGTAATTTAATTTATGAACCTATCCTATTAGAAAGTAATTGTCTGATTTTGGACTATAACGATGAAAATTTGGAACTGAATATCAAAATAGACCCTACTACTATCTGGAATAATAAAGTATATAAGTTAAGACTTAAAAGATACTCAGATGTAAATTCAAGCTATGAAGAGAGAATGGTTTTTAAAAAACATCTTACCTATCCAAAGTATAAAAAAATAATTAGTATCTTAGAAGCAGATTCAAAAAAGCGAGGTTATAAGTTTTTTGTTACTAAAAGATTAAAAAAATACATTTCTTCTCGTGAAATGTATATTAATGAAAGAGCTAATGTCGGAATGGCCATCAAGCAACAAAGTCCTGATATATTTGAAAAGTTTAGTGAATATAAAAATATCGTAGATAATTCAATGGATAGAAAATTAAGGGATAAGCAGATGTGGGATTCTTTCTATATGTGCATAATGAGAAAGTCTGGGAATTTTTCTGTTCCGGGATCGGGGAAAACATCTTCAGTATTAGGAGTTTTTGCATATTTAACAAAAAAAAACTTTGTAAATAAAATAGTGATGGTTGGACCTAAAAACTCTTTTGGTTCATGGATTGATGAATTCAACATTTGTTTTGAAACAAAAAAGGAACTTAAAGTTTTTAATATTCAATCATATAAAAATTTAGAAGAAAAACGAAAAGCAGTAATGTATGATACAGGAAATAAAAATTTACTTTTGTTTAATTACGAAAGTTTAAATTCAATTTTGGATGAAGTTAGAAACATCTTAGACGATAAGACATTATTGGTATTTGATGAAGTACACAGAGTTAAAGGGATTAATAGACAACGTGCAGAAAATGCTCTTGCGGTTTCTAAAAATGCCTATTACACCATTACAATGACAGGTACGCCTATACCTAACTCTTACGTAGATATAAAAAATTTATTGGAAATCCTTTATCACGATGAGTATGATGAATTTTTTGGATTTTCAGAGCAACAACTAAAAAATCCTTCAAGTGCTGACATTGAACATATAAACAATAAAATCCAACCTTTTTTCTGTCGCACCACAAAACAACAATTAAATGTGCCCAAGGCCAATGAAGATATATTCCTAACGGTAAGTGCAAGTGAAAATGAAAGCAAAATATTTCAGATACTTTTATTGAAATATGCTAAAAATAAATTAGCGCTGATTATAAGGCTGCTACAATTAGAGTCAAACCCACAAATGTTATTAAAATCATTAGAAAGTAATGGTGAAGATTTCTCTGATATACTGGATACTTCTGGTGATATTGAAGATATTGAATTTAAAGATTATTCAAAAGAAATTATATCTCTAATTCGGTCTGTGCCAAGGACGAGAAAGTTTTCTGCATGTTTAGAACAAGCCCAAAAATTATTCAAGGAAAATAAACCTTTTATTATATGGTGCATATTTGTTGATTCCATATTAAGGTTAGCTTCTGAATTAGAATCAAAAGGAATGACCGTGGGGTGTGTTTATGGTGCAATAAACAACTCAGATGAGAGAGAGGCAGTTTTAAAAGCTTTTAAAGCGGGGGAAATTGATGTTTTGATTACGAACCCGCATACACTTGCTGAATCAGTTTCATTGCATTCGGTTTGCCACGATGCCATTTATTTTGAATACAGCTATAATCTTGTTCATCTTTTGCAATCAAAAGATAGAATACATAGATTAGGTTTGCCTCAAAATCAATATACTCAATATTTTTATTTGCAAAATAATTTTCTAACGAAAGATAATGAGATATATTCATTAGACAAACAAATATATCAAAGGTTGCAAGAAAAAGAAAAAATTATGATAGATGCAATTGAAAACAATATTTTAGAGCAAGTAGCTACGGTTGAAGAAGATTTGGAAATTATTTTTAAAGATTTAAAACTATAGTATAGATAAGTAAGTCAGTGCTTAATTTTTTTGTGAAAAATTAAACTCTCAAATCTTTTTTAAATTGGAATCGTGGACGTTCTTAGAATTGGCAAAAGTAAATTTCATGACAAACATGTGTGAAAAAATGGAAAAAATACGTTGGTTTTTTTAGTGGTATTCAATAGATAGCCTATTTATTTTTAAATGTATATTCCTTCGGCAAAGTGGGCAGAAAGATAATAAGAGTTTAGGGATAATAAGTATCAAGGGATCCCTCGACGCTTATTATCCCTAATAAAAGTTGTGAAAAAGCCTTGATATCAAGGGGGTTCAAAACTTTTAGAAAAAGGAAATGGGCTAATGTGCAAAATCTTTAGGTTTAGCAAGTAGTGCAATTTTTAATTTTTAGGTAAAGCAAGCAGTAGGTTTTCATAAAAAAAACTGCTGTTTATAAACAGCAGCTAAGCAGTATCATTAATGGAATTTACCAAGTTCTCTAGTTCAACATAAGGAGTTAATCGATACTCAATTTTTATGTGATTTCGTCTTTCGAAATTAACTTCTATAGATTCAATAGCTAGCAAGATAATTGATCGTTTTTCTTCTAGAGCATATTTCTGAATGTTTTGTTTGAAGCGATCAATTAATTCAGTTTGTTTATCATCCTTTTGTAATTGTTTTATTTGTTCTAGAGCAATATTGAGTCTTTCATTTTCCTTTTCATGGTACTTTATTTGAAGGTCAAAACTTTCTTTAATATCTTTATAGAATTCTTGATTTTGATCTAGCATACTGAATTTATATTTCAAAGTCGCGATTACATCCTTTGTATCATTTATCTTTTTACGGATTACTTCATTCCAGCTATTTAAGATCCTTTTCATTTCTTTTTGATGTTGATTTAGCTCTTTTGACCAGCGTTTTGAAAGGTCACCCAAGATTACATTATTTAATTCATCCACAGTTAACTTTTGCTTACATGATGGACAACGATAATACATATATTTCTTTTTAGATTTAACGGGTGTAGAATTTTTCGTAGTTAGCTTCGTATTACAAGCGCTACATATAGCTAAGTTTCTTAAAATGAAAGGACTATTCATTTTGTCTTTGTTACTTTTGTACTCTCTGAAGTAACGAGTGATATTCCAAAGGTTTGGTCCAATAAGAGCTTTATGGTGGTTTCGTTTAAAGAAAAATTCACCTTCTGGTTTTCGTTTACTATTTTCGAAGCTAGTGCGAGCAAACCAAGCTAGGCCGCCTGCATACCAGTAATTGTTTAATATATACCTTATGCTTGAATCCCACCAACCCTCGGTATCGGTATCCGTTAATGGTGGTGGTATATCAGCTTTATTTAGGAGCTTAGCAATCTTGGCTTCACTATAACCATAGCTGTATAAATAAAAAATGAGTTGTACAATAAACGCATAATCGTTTGTTTCAAACTTATCAGGTTCCTCAATAGTTAACGAATAACCCAAAGGGTTACGTGCCGGGGGGCGATTAGGTTCAGGTTTGTTATTAATTAATATATTATGAAAGTCATATGCTTTCGTTGATTTTTCGACGGACTCTTCATGAGCAAATGATAATTTTGCTTGAACCTGAAGATTATTTTCATCCCATTCGCCATCTATCTTCGTAGAGTAAACTTTGAAGTTAGGTTTGAAATCTTTTATTGGTCTAAGAATATTAGAAACATAATCATCTATTAACCTTGTCTGCCTTGATTCATCATAAAAGATTGTGCCGATTGCATTTTTGTTACTAAGAATAAAATTTTTCATCTGAATCATTTTTTCACGCTTTTGAGCCGGAACACGAAAACCAGATGTAGCTTCATCTGTAAATAAAACGATAACTTCAAAACCTTCCATTTTAGTTCTTGCTAATATCTCTAACAATTGTGTCTTGAGTGAATGGCCAGCTGTTTGTTTTTCATCTGACCAACGAATATATGCTGTCAGAAGCTTAATAGGATCCCTATAAATATCCCAAGGCATCTTTGCTATTTGAAAGTTTTTTAATGGTGCATCAGTAAGGATATATATGTCATTATGTTGGTAGCAGTAACTATGCATCAAGTTCAATGCGTTCACCATCCTTAATGAATTTACCAAAGTTCATGTAATAAATAATAGAATCTGTACTAACCTCAATTTGAGAAAAAAATAAATTTGACAAGAAGTACAAATCATAGCCTTGTAATTCTCCGTTAATGTTATTTTTAATCATCTGAACGTGTTCAGTAAGTTGACTCTTAGCTTCTTCAATCTTGATTAATAGAGAATAAGTTTCTTCAATTTCTTTTTTTGTACTTCTAGCTTTGTAAACTAGCTTTTCGTATTTGATACTTGGTTCAGGAGAGAATTTTTCAGTGATTTCTTTATGAACTACAGCTAATTTTCTATTAAGAGAAACAATTTTTGCGTTGTTAGTATTTTTAAGTTTATTTAAAAAAGCAGCAACTTCAACTTTAACCTTGCTTGTTTCAATGGTGTTAATAACGTGCGCTAAGTGTTCAGAGATTAAATTATTTAGTTGGTTAACCTCTACTTTTATCTGCTTATGTTTTTTTTGACACACATAATAGCCACTCTCTCCTAAATTCGCAGTTCTAAAAGTCATACTTTGTTTGCAAATACTGCAGTGTGGAGCTACAATGCTATGTTTTGTTGCTTCCGTCATAGCTCCTACTAAATCCTCATTTAAGTTATTAATAACTTCTTGTATAACCTGAAAATCTTCCAATGAAATAAGAGCTGTAACGTGATTTAGTTCTTCATATCCATATATTGTTTCCATATGTCCTGCATAAAAAGGATTGTTCAAATACTTTAACAAGTTGTGATATTGTTTATTATTTAAAACTTTCTTATACTTCATTAAGACTTGAAATAAATCATCAGCACTTTCGACTTTCATTACCGCGTAGAAAAAAGATTTAAGAGAATGTTCGATTTGGGGGATTGGGTTTATACTTTACGTCTTTCTTTTGACCAATTCTCTGATATCCAAATAGATTAGAAGGGAATTGTTTATGTGTATCAGTTCTCCTTGAAGATATATTCATCCCATCATTCTGAGCAAACATACCATAGAGCGCCTCAATACTTAGCTTCTTAGAGAATGTTGCCTGATTGCTCGCAGTAAATATAACATTTACCCCATACTTATAAAATTCTTTTACCAGTGCAACATAATCATAAAAATTCCTTGCTAATCGGTCACGATGATAGACAATAATAGTTTTTACTTTACCTTGTTTAACGAGCATAAGTAGCTCTTTTAACTTGGGTATCTCCTTAGTTGTTAACTTATTGGCGGAATAGCCTTCGTCTTTTAGCCAAATAACTTTTTCCTCATCAATTTGATGGCTGTTAATGTACGCTATTGCAGTTTGAACTTGCTTTTGAATATCTTGTTGAGTGGTACTAACTCTTGAATACACAGCAATAAAATCTTCAAATATTTTATTCCTATCAATATAAAGCATAACACTTACTCCTCTTCTATTATTTTCTTACTTTCCATTAGCAACATTCCTTTCGTAGTTGGAGTTAATTCAAGTTGATCAATGACAATTTTTTCAATGAGTCGTTTTAAAAAGTAGTGAGATTCTGTCTGAAGTTCTTCATTAAAAGCTACTTTAACTACAGGTTTAAAATCCAAAAGGTTCCCTCCCATCATATAAAATTAATACAATCTTTGACGGGAAGGGAGAAATATATACTAACTACTTTTTGTTATGTGATTCCAAATCCAACTGTAATTGATATGAAAGATCGTAATCTTTGCTACGATCTCTTGGTAGAATTACAATCTTTGGCTCAATTGCTGGGACTTTTAGCTCCTTCAGTAGTTGAATCATACTTTGCACCGTGATCACCCCCTTGACTGACATAGTAATAATTAAATCTTTGGATAACATGCGTCGAGACTCCTACCTCTTCACACTTGTTTAGTAGTCTATCAATCCAACCTTCATTCAGTTCTTGCTTCTTAATCTCTGTCATTTGAACTTTCCTCCATCGTTGCTAATAAAAAGAAAAGGCCGCAGCACATCGTTATCCTCTTTAGAGGTAACGTCATGTAACTGCGGCCTTCGCTTGTTTTGTTACATTTATATAATTTGAATTAACCGGTTAATCGAAAATCATTATATCTTGGGAATTAGTTTGTTTTAATAGTTTTAAAAGATTATTTTTCGACATTTTTTGGTAAAATAGTTAGTAGAAACAAATATTAGTTGGGTTGTTTATAGAAGGAAATTTTTATAGGTGGAAGATGCAAAACTTAACGGATTTAAATTTAATGGAGGTGGAAGTATTCATGGGAGTTACTGAGAAAGAGCTTTTACAAAGAGATCTAGATGAAATGATACAAACCGAATCTTTATATTATTTAAGAGAAGGTAAAGATATTTTAAAAGACGTAAGTTTTACAGAACAAAGAAACAGAGTTTGTATGTTTTTACAGAAGAGCCTCCAGAGTAAAAACCTAAATATATTAATTGGTTCTGGTTGCTCTTTACCAGCAGTTAATTTAATGGGAAACACTTTTAAAACTCTGAAACAGCAAAATGAATCTCTTATATTCGGTGGTTATGATGGTGATAGTGCAGATATTGAGGGTTATCTCAATTGGTTAAATACTGGAATTAGATTTATTGATCAAAATACAAATCCAACCGAGCAAGAATTAAAGTTTAAAGAGGAACTAAAAAAGTCTTTTACAGTGACTAAAGAGTACTTAATAAACAGTATTGTTAGGGATTATCAGAATGTAGATGAGAAGATACTAATGTCTAAACAAAACTATCAGTCCTTTTATAATTCTATCTTCTCTATAAGAGATATTAAGAATTACGCACCAATAAATGTATATACAACAAATTATGATTTATTTAATGAAATTGCGATGGAGTCGCTAAACATTCAATATACAAACGGTTTTAGAGGAACAGTTAACAGAGTGTTTGATCCCGCCGTTTTTCAACTTCGATTAGTCGATGATGAAAATAGGTACAAGGAAAAATGGAGTGTAATAAGGAAATATGTAAAATTATACAAAATTCACGGCTCTATAGATTGGAGATATGACGATGAAATTAAGAATGTTGTTCAATCTAGTATAGGAGATACATCACTAGAAGATGTATTGATTTATCCTACTATTAATAAGCATTTAGAAACACAGCAAACGCCATATTCAGAGCTATTTCGAGCGTTAACAATAAATCTTCAGAAACCTGATTCAACTTTAATTATTGTTGGCTATGGTTTTCCAGATCAACATATTAACCATTTAATTTCTCAATCCTTAGCTAATGAAGACTTTAATTTAATTGTATTCGGTAATAGAAATGAGAAAAATGCAGAAGAATTCATCAAGTTGCATCAGCATAAAGCTAATTTTCACTTTATCGGAGGTACTATAGAAACTTCTGACGATGGACATTTCTTTTCTAATGTTATTAATTATTTTAATGAGGGAAAATCAAATGAGGAATAAATGTATTGGCACTATCAGCAAGGTCTTCTTTAATAAAATTGTATTAGAGGTACCTTCCCCCTCTGAAATTAATCACAATTACAAAGGTGATATATATATTTGTAATGGTTTAAATGACTATATAACAATCTATAAAGATCAAAATAATAAATTCATATACCAGATAACAGGTCTTTATGAACAAGAAAAACCGTTTAATGAATATGAAGAATCAAAATTTTTTCAGAGAGCATATTTCGAGGCTGTTCCAGTTGGTGAAATTACCAAAAATAAGTTTGAATATGGATTGTCAACATTTCCTATGATTAGTGAAGAGGTGTACCTTACTACTATTGGAGATATTCAAAGTATTCTTATGCCTGATAATAATTCCATATCAATATCATTGGGTCAACTAACAACTCATCAGTATGTTCCTAGATTTTCTGTAGATTCTTTATTCACGAATCATATGAGTATATTAGGAAATACGGGTTCCGGAAAATCTACTACAGTGAGAAAAATTGTAAATGAATTATTAAACTTGGAAAATGGACATATTGATCCTAATCAACTCAATTTTATTATCTTTGATATTCACAATGAGTATAAGTCAGTATGTGATAGAAATGCTTCTTATATCAGTGTAGAGGATATAGCAATTCCACTTGATACTTTAATGATAGAAGACTGGATAAACTTAGTGCAACCTTCATCAGCAGTACAATTACCGATATTAATGAACGGACTAAAAATGGCGAGTCTGATTGGCTCAGATGATAGTCACTATAATTGGATAAGAGCATATTGCGCAATGGAACTTTATAATAATCAACAAACCGACGCTGTAACAAAAAGAAGTAAAATTGTAGGTTTACTAGAGGCGCTAGATGTGGACGAAATTAAAACAGTTTTAAGAATGTATAACGCTCAATATGGCAATTTCTCAAGTACGTCTGAGAGTGATTTTAAAAATTGTATATATGGATACATTGAAGAACAATCTGGTTTACAATATGGAGACTGTCATGAACGATTGATGAATTTCTTAGAAGAAGCCTCAAGTGAAATTCACTGTTTAACCGAATTGCTATCAGGAATTGATATGGTTCTTTTATTAGAGGAATCTAAAGGGAATTCGCAAGTAAGATCCCATTGTTCTACTTTAATAACACGTATCGAAAATTTAGTCCTTACATATTCAAAGACACTTTTTGATAAAAGTAGCGAGAAAATTGGTGCTTTTAACGAGATTACCAGTTTTAAAAAAGCTTTAACTATCTTTGATTGTTCTTCGCTTGATGACAATGATTTACTATTTTATACGGGATATTTAATTAGAGAAGTGTTTGAAAGGCAAAAAGTTAATAGACAAACAGAGGGTCGTATAAACAAGTCATATAATTTTATTTTAGATGAAGCACACAGGTATCTTTCTGATGCTAACAAAGAAGCACAATTGAAATCATTAAAGATATTTGAAAAAGTGGCAAAAGAAGGGCGTAAATTTGGATTGTTTCTAATGATTGCTAGTCAAAGGCCGAGTGAGTTATCAAAGACTGTGCTATCACAATGTAATAATTTTATATTACACAGAATTAGGAACAACCTTGATTTAGAACAAATGAGAAAAAGTATCCCCTATATCAATGACTCACAGTTATTTAGACTAACATATTTAAAAACAGGCGTAGCTTTGACAGTTGGCGAATCATTTGTAGTTCCTATGGAATTACTTGTTGATGGTGAAGAGTTTGGTAAGGAATCAGAAACTATAAAACCAAGTCAGTTGTGGAAACGGACAGATGTATAAGGGGAAGTGGTCTCTTTTCACACGTCGCAACTATATTCACTCTCGATATGGACGATATAACTAAAGTTAATATCTGTCACCTAGGCAAATAAAACTAAGATCTTAATATTCATGCTATATATTAAGACTAAAATTAAATTCCATAAAGTGTATATACTAAAAGCGTAAGTAAAAGCAATAAACTAGGTACTAATAAGGCAAAAATCATTCTAATTTGTATTTGGAAGATAGTGTTGATAAATGCAGTAAGATGTCATACTATAGAGTTGTAACTATTTTCCTATAAGCTAACTAATATCGGAGGACAAGAGATGTTAAAAGCAGAAGATTTTTTATTTGAGGAACTTGAAGAAACAATGGTGTCAGCGAAGTATAGTGATGGATGTTCTGGAAGTCGTTCAGACTGTTGTACTCGTGTTTGTACTCGTAATAATCAAATTGCAACAGAAGCTGAGTGGGGAGCATTTTTAGAAGTTAACTCAGGCGTAGTTCAATATTAAGAATATACAAGAAGCCTTTTGTATTAATACAAAAGGCTTCTTGTATATTTAGTTATATGAATAGTTTATGAATATAGGGGGCGTTAGATTATGCTAAAGGATACGGATTTATTTAAAATTCGGGATGCCGTAGATATATATTTAATTAATGAAGATATTCTTCAAATATACTTTATGAATACCAGAAAACAACTTCAATTTAAAGCGAATAAATTCACAATACTATTAATCGAATGTATAGATGGAAAAAAGTCTATTTTAGACATTAAGGAAAAACTTGAGGGCAAATTAGAAAAAGAAATTGATTTAGAAGCTATTAAAAAGGTTTTTTTACAATTAGTTCAAAAAGGTATTATTGTAGAAAATAAACCCAATCTCCATAGCCCATTTATTTCGGATGAGGTAAAAGAAAGATACGATCGTCAAATTAATTTTTTTGGTGATTTCTTACCGGGAGCTTCCCGAAAATACGAAGCTCAACAAAAAGTTCAGAAATCCCGTATTTTGATTTTTGGATGTGGTTCTGTTGGTGGATGGATAGCAGCTGAATTAGCAATGAGTGGTGTAGAAAGTTTAATATTAATTGATGGAGACAATGTTGAAGAATCTGATATTTCACGACATATATTTTTCAAAGAAAAATATATAGGACTTCCAAAGGTCGATGCTTTAGAAAAGTACTTACTGAAAATAGATCCTTTAATTAAAGTAGAAAAATATCAACAATTTTTAAAGCCCGATACTGATATAACCGGTTTAATTAGTAAGGCGGATTTTGTTGTTAATACGGCTGATGAGCCTTATATTGGTCATACTTCATTAAAGATTTCTCGTGAATGCATAATTCAAAAGAAAGCACATTATATCGCTGGAGGGTTTGATGCACACCTAGCAAGTACAGGGGAATTGATTATACCGGGTTTAACTCCTTGTGTAGATTGTTATGCAGATTACTTTACTGAAGCGTTAAAAGGTTGGAAACCCAAGCCACATCCAGTAAAAGAACGTTACCAAGAAATTGGTGGAATATCTAGCATGTCATTGTTTTCAGCAAGCTATGGTGTAATTGAAATTATTAAGTACATTGCGGGACTAACCGACTTTAAAACTTATAGTAAATCAAGAGGTGAGTTTCTATTTGATACTCTCGATATATCATATTTAGATGTAAAGAGAGATGAAAATTGTAAAACCTGTGGGGAGATTGTTTATGAGGAAGCCTAAAATTAGATCATCTGTTTCTTCAGTGGTTCATGATAATAATGTGATAGAGTTTTTTCTAACGAATACACGAAGGCAAGTAATGATGAAAGTCCCAAATGAAGATATTATTAACCTCATTTTATCATTAGATGGGATAAAAGATGTTGATGAGATATGCCAAGAATATAATATGGATTCATTAGCCAAAGAAAATATGAACAAAATGTTTAACTTTTTAGAAAGAAAAAGTGTCATTATTGATGCAGATAAGGAATGGAACAAAGGTGATTATAAACGTTTTCGAAGGGTTTTAAATTTTATTGAGGATTATGTTTCAATTTATGACGAAAAGATAAAAGTATGGAATAACATAAGGAGTTCCCATGTAGTAATTATTGGACTGGGCGCAGTGGGTACATGGGTGACTTTTCAACTTGCGCAGTCTGGAGTCAAAAACTTCACATTAATAGATGCTGACAAAGTGGAAAAGACTAATTTACATCGGCAACTAAATTTTGGTCTTAATGATGTAGGGAAAAATAAAATTGATGTGGTGGAACAAAATTTACTTGAAATAGATTCCGAAATTTCTGTGGACAAGGTCTATAAGTATATTGATGAAACTGGAATTGCTGATTATGTTAAAGATGTAAGTTTGGTTATTAACTGTGCAGATAAACCAACAGTCGATCAAACGGCATTGTGGATTGGTGAAAGTTGTATGAGATATAAAATACCGCATATTATTGCAGGAGGATATAATTTGCATCTATCTTTAATAGGCCAAACGATTATCCCCTTTAAATCGGCTTGTGTAAAGTGCTTCGAAACCAAGCTTTATGAAATAAATCAAATTGATACCACTAATTTAAGGAAGTTGCATATAGAGAATCGAAAAATAGGAAGTTTTGGACCAATGTGTGCTATATCTGCAAGTATAGCAGCTATGGAAGCCATTAAGGTACTTAGTAAAGTTATAAAGCCAGCAAATATTAATAGACGTGGGGAATTTGATATTTATTCTATGGATGTTAAATACATGGATCTTTCACTTGATGATAATTGTGAATGGTGTGGTATTAATGGAAAATACCTATAGAAATGAGGTTAATCGCAGTGTTAGAAAATGATTTTATTCAAATAAAAGGTGCGAGAACAAATAACCTAAAAAACATCAGTGTAAATATACCTAAAAATCGACTAACAGTTATTACAGGTTTATCAGGTTCTGGTAAATCATCCTTGGCTTTTGATACTATTTTTGCGGAAGGGCAAAGAAGATTCATTGAGGCGCTATCCTTCAATAATAGACAACTTTTTGATCAAATGCCAAAACCAGATGTAGATTCCATTAAAGGTTTATCTCCAGCCGTTTCATTAAGTCAAAACAGCACTAATAGGAATCCAAAGTCTACGGTTGCTACAATTACGGATATTCATAATTATATTAGATTGCTATTCGCTAGGATTGGTAAAGATCAGAGTGGTAAAAAGACAAATTTGGAACCAAAACACTTCTCTTTTAACAGTCCTTATGGTGCTTGTAAGGATTGTAAAGGAAAAGGGACCATTCTAGAAATTGAGCCTGATCTCTTAATAGATAGTAGTCTTTCTTTAAATGAAGGTGCAATTTCACCTTGGCGTGAAGAAAAAAGTCAGTATTATATAAAACTCTTAGACAAGGTTTCTCAAGATTTGAATATCGATATGAATAAACCTTTGTGTAAACTCAATAAAGATTATATTCAGAAACTTCTTCATGGAATTCCGGATAAAAAGTATAAAATTAGCTATAAAAACTACCAAGGAAAATACAGAACCCGAACGGTATTATTTGAGGGTGTAATAAGAGATGTTACAAAAATGTATAAAGAAACTCCTTCTGAAAGTAAAAAAGAAAAGTTGAAAAGTTTTATGCTTGAAAAATTTTGTCTGAGTTGTAAGGGATTTAAGCTAAATAAAGATAGTTTAAAGGTTCTCGTCGCAGGTCTAAATATTGGAGAAGTTACTAGACAACCAGTTGCAGAGGTATTCGAGTTTTTTGATAACCAAATTCTAAAATATTTAGATGACGTTGAAAAACAAGTTGCAGCTTTAATAATAGACGAGATTAAGAAAAGATTATATTTTATGAGGCAAATTGGACTTTCGTATTTACCGCTAGATAGGTCAATTTCTACTTTATCGGGTGGGGAAATCCAAAGGTTAAGGTTGGCGAATCAAATTAGTTCGGATATGTCAGGTATTTTATATGTATTAGATGAGCCATCAATTGGTCTCCATCAAAGAGATAATGATCGACTCATTGGTATGTTGAAAAGGCTGGTGGATGGTGGGAATACTGTAATAGTAGTAGAGCATGATGAGGAAATAATGATGTCTTCGGATTATCTTATTGATATAGGTCCAGAAGCTGGTAATGGTGGAGGGGAAATCCTTGCAGTAGGTACTCCGGATGAAGTTAGTAACAATGACAACTCTTTAACAGGTCAGTATTTATCAGCTCAAAAAACTATAGTTATTCCGGAATATAGAAGAAAAGGAAATGGATTTGTGAAAATTTATAATTGTAAGGAAAATAATCTAAAAGAAATTGATGCGAAATTTCCTTTAGGTGTTCTTACAGCGGTCACGGGTGTTTCAGGGTCTGGAAAGAGTACTTTGGTTAATGAACTATTGTTCAAAGCACTATCAAGTAGAACTGGAAAAAAATCTATGGTGGAACCAAGTGGGTTTAGCAGAATCGAAGGTGTAGATAAAGTTGGGAAAGTTATACGAGTGACACAATCCTCTATTGGACGAACACCTCGTTCCACTCCAGCTACATATACTGGTGTATTTGATGATATACGTGATTTATTTGAAAAAATATCAAAAACTAATAAAAGAACATACGATAAGAGTGATTTTAGTTTTAATGTCGCAGGTGGTCGATGTGAAGAATGTAAAGGTGAAGGATATATAAAATTTGATATGGGTTTCGTCTCAGACCTATATATTACTTGTCCTGAGTGTAAAGGTAGCAGATATAAGGAGGAAATACTTCAAATTACATCAAAAGAAAAATCCATTGCAGATGTTCTAGAGATGTCTGCGAAAGAAGCGTTGGAGTTTTTTAAGGAAGAAGAGAAAATTGCAAGGAAGCTCCAAGCGCTTGTTGATGTTGGGCTTAGCTATATTAAGTTAGGGCAACCTTCAACTACCCTGTCAGGTGGTGAGGCTCAAAGGATAAAGTTGGCAAGTTATCTTTATCAACAGGATTCTGGAAAAGATGTATTTATATTTGATGAACCAACAACAGGCCTACATATTCATGATGTAAAAAGGTTAATTTCTATTTTTGAAAGGTTAGTAAATAAAGGTAATTCAGTAATCGTAATAGAACATAACTTAGAAATAATAAAATGTGCTGATTATATTATTGATTTAGGCCCTGAAGGTGGAGGTGCTGGAGGAAATATAGTCGCTGAAGGAACTCCAGAAGAGGTAGTTAAAATAAAGGAATCATTAACTGGTCAGTATTTAAAATCTAAGTTGATAAAAAAGTTTTAAGTAAATCTGAATATTAGTTAGGTAATAAAAAAAAGGAAAGAGTTTAAGTGTCACTCTCCTTCTTTATACTTATCACTGTTTATAATTGTGAGTTAGTACAATGCTAACATTTTGCTAACGCACTCTTATAAAAAACGGTAAATCACCGTTAAAGATGTTACAGCCTGTAATATCCAAAACGTTGATTTACCGCACTTTTGTCACCTCTTATTAACGATATTTCACCCCCCACCATAGGCCCCGTTACTGAGTATAATTTAATCCCATTAAATTATGAGTCCTTAAAAATTAATGAGAAAACAAACGAAACATTACAGTATTTGCCTCTCTAGTAATTAACAAGAAAGAGATTTGTCTAATAGAGGTGTACACGAATACTAACTGGTGATTAATGGGTAGGTACAGCATTTATTTAATTTAAAAGATCATTACTTGATGCAAGTATTATTGCATTAAAATTAGGAGAATTTACATGAATAAAGATATTATTAATATTGACCCTGAAATTCAGGAAGACTTACAAGATCATTTTGAAAATGTCTTAGATGAATTAGGTAATCCGCGGGAATGGACTCAGGACAGAACAACTAAATTTTATAAAGAATTTTTTAAAGAAAAAAACTCTAATAAACAACTATCGTTAAAAATTACAGAAATTAAAGAATATCCTAATTTTAATCTGTTTATAACAACTGTACTAAACCATGAAACTTATAAACCTTTTTGGAATCCTTACCTTAGAAAAAATTGGACTGTTGCTTTTACATATAATAAAGAAGCTGCTTCTTTTAAAGTTGGAGATCTTATTATAGCAGCAGCTAAAGAATTGAATCTGGAAGAACTTCCAAATGAAAATAGGAAACTAGACTTACTCTCTATTGATGTAGATTCAATCCGATTTACTAGCTTGGAAGCAACTTTTATTTATAAATATGGAGAAGTATTTGCCAAAAGGCTTGTAAAACAATTTGGTTCGTTAGAGGAAATAGCACCATTCATTATTGGTGAATTTGAAAAGTATGCTGAAGAACAGATCGGTAATCTAGAGAAGTATTTAGATAATAAAGTTAATGAATTTGAGGAACAAGAATTAAAGCTAGAAGCAAAACATACAAAGATTAAAAATGAAAAGATAGCACGCTTTAAAGAAATGGAGTTGAAAAATGAAGAAGAATACCAAACTAAATTAAAAAAATACGAAATAGATAATGACAAATTAGCTAAACAAGAAAAAAAATTAGAAGGAAAACGTAGAAATATAATTGAAAATGAGAAGCAATTAAAATCTAATGAAGATGAATTGATTAGAAGACAAGATGAGTTAGAAAAGCGAAAAGAAAACCTAGAAAAATATGAAAAAACTTTAAATAAACAGTTTGATAAATTTAAGTTACTCAATCCATTTAATCAAACAATGGAAGTGGAAATGAATAAAAGCGATATTATTAATTGGGCTGAGCAAGAAGATATAGTTTCTACAATTCAAGGTGCGCTCCATAAACAAAGCAACCTACAGTATGAGAGAGAAGTAATTGAATGTTTTATAGGGGCCTTGAAATCGAATCAAATAATAATATTGAACGGCCCAAGTGGAACTGGTAAATCAAGCTTAGTAAGCAATATTTCAAAAGTAATAATAGGAGCTAAAACTAGTACTGTAAGAGTTCAATCAAGTTGGACTGATAGACAAGATTTATTAGGTTTTTTTAATCCTATAGATTATCAGTACATTTCTACGCCATTTTTAGATACTTTAATTGAAGCGAGTAATAACGAAAAACAACTTTACTTGATATGTTTAGATGAAATGAATTTAGCCCATATCGAATATTACTTTGCAGAATTCCTCAGTGCAAGGGAAGAAAAAGAACCAAAAATTGCACTATATTCTTCACATTTTCAGAAAATAGCAATGAATAATATTACTCCTTTTCTAAAATATAATGAGGAAGGTCTCCCTTCATTAAATGAAGAAGAGCTTAATAAAATAACATCCTCTGAAAGAATTAAGATACAAAATTATTTCGACTTGTGTTTCAAATATCCTGCAGAATTTGATATACCGCGTAATGTTCGCTTTGTAGGAACAATGAATATGGACCAGACAGTAAAAGGATTAAGTCCAAAAATGATAGACCGTAGCTTTGTAATCAATATAGAGTATCCAGAAAATGAAGGGTTATTATTAGAGGTACTTGAACAAATAAAGGTAAATGAGATGATCTCTGTAAATCTTAATGAAGACTTGATAATAACAGAAATGGATAATGAACTAAGAGAGATAATAAAACAAATCAATCCTATACTTAGGACTTTAGAAGCGAGATTAAATAGGAGGTCACTAGACCAAATAGGTTATTATTCTAAAGCTATTAATTCAGATTCGGCCTTAGATCAAGTGGTTATGGGAAAAATCTTGCCTAGAATAAACATATTAAAAGATGAAAAAACACTGGCTGCATTCAAGGAACTAGTAACAAGCCTACCGATTAGTAAGAGAACTAAAGAAGTAATGGACAAAATGATGAACGAGGGAAGAACAATTACGTACTGGAGATGATCTTAATTGGAACTATGGGTTGCTAATATAAAAAATAATAAAAAAAATCCAATTCAAGAGTTAAAATCTCAACTAATCGTAAATGAGGATAATAATTGCTACAATTCGCACGAATATAATGGGACTATAGTAGTTAAAGCGAATAAAAAATATATTAAAGAGGTTTTCTTATCACACTATAATATAAAATCTAAAACAGAAAGAATTCGCATGTATTACGATGAGGATTGGGGTCTGTGGTTTGATAAAGGCGATGAAGAACGCGCTCCAGTGGGAATAAATCAATGCGGTACATTTTTCTTTGAAGCTGAAAATGACGAAGGTTATGTTGTTGATAGAACAAGAGATGTATATGTATCAAGCAGCCTCCTCTCTGAAGAGGAATTTGTCCAAATGAAAGATGAAATTGCAAATATCCTTGAGGATTTAGCAACCACTACTAATGGTCCTGTAAACTTATTGAGTCAAAAAAAAGAACAAATTAACAAAATGAAAGAGACGTATCAAGAGATAGAATCCTTAAAGAATTTGCTTTTAGAAATCGATAAAAACCCTCATTTTGAATTAACTCAAAAAATTAAATTACAGAATTACTCAAAAATTAAACGGATCAACATCAAAACAATATTGGAAAAGAGATTATATCCCTTTAAGGATAAATTCACAGTTTCTGAAAATGTACAGTCAACAGAGATCCTTGAACATGGAATGATACGTTGGGGTTTAGAGGTATTAAGAGAAGATTTTTATAGGTATCTATTTAAAGAGAAGAAAACAATATCTGAGAGTATGAATCGTATTGAGGAACTGACTACTTCTCATAGTATTCTAGATAATCAATCTGCTTTTTCTTTTGAAGGGAAGAGAATAAGTACCTCAATTGAAAGAGATTTAAGTTATTTTAGGAAGATACTGAAACAATCAAAGGAAATGAAGTCATATGTCAAAGATATATTAAGGTCATTTGAAGAGTGTTTACAACTTTCCATTCTTTCTGTTAAAGCGGAAGAATTAGCTATTACACAACTATTTACATTTTCGCCGTTATATTCTCAAGTGTTTCATTCTATTAACGAACTACTTGATGGAAAAAACAAAAAGAGTATTGTACCTATTTATCAAAGTCTTCAAAAAACTCCATATCTGTATGAAATATGGGGTTTACTATCAATCATCCAATCTCTTGTTTATAATTGTGGTTTTATATCAAAAACAAATCCGTTCTCAAAAATTAAGTATTATGTTGAAAATGGTTTAAATTTAGAAGGCATTAAATTTAACTTTGAAAGACCTGTCTATCGCTCCCCTATTAATACAAATCACGGAAGTATTATAGATGGTAAATATATCTATCAACAAGAAAAAAGCATGTTAAAATTGGAGTTATGTTACGAAAAAGTTATAGAGGGAGCAGAAAAGCCATATAAACCAGATTACACATTTATCTTTAATGATGGCGAATCTGAAAAAACTGCTTACTTGGACGCTAAATATAAGCCTATAGAAGACGAAAGTAGTTGGAATAAAATTATTAAAGAGGTTTCTTTTAATAAATACTATAAAACACTAGCTTCTAAACCTATTGTGTCTTTCTTAATGCATCCTAAACCACTTCAGGATACAACGATAAATAACTGGAACCTAATAACAAAACAAAGGGAAGCTTCTAGGCATTTATTTGGTAGTTTTCAATTTTCCCCTAGTGACAGAAGTAGTTTTATAAAGTGGATAAATATGATAGTTCATTATCACTTAAAGTATGATGGCGTGTGTTTCCATTGTGGTACACAAAATAGCACAATATGCGAATCAACTGAAGGAAAAAGTTGGAGAAGGTATCATACATGCCGGAATAAAGATTGTGAAGCATTTTGGGTAAAATCAATCTGTTTCAATAGGATAGATGGTCCAAATAAATTGAATGATGCACATAATAAAAATTCTGCTACTCTTTATAAGTATACGAATCACTCGAAAATGAACTATCACTTGGAAACTGATATAAATTGGGATGTACTTTGTCCAGTATGTGATAAGTCAGCAAAAGATCTGCCAAGGAAATACTGATATTTATAAATATTGGAAAATCCTCCTATGAAATTGATAGTTGAATATATTCAAGTAATACACTGAAACTGAAGTATTTAGAAAATCTATTTAAGAAAGACAGCTTTAATTATAATCAATATTAAATAGAGATCAGAAAAAAATTTAAAGTTGCCACTAATTACAAGAGACATGCTAAGGTTATAACTAAAATCTTTGCTCTTTTTAAAATGCTAGTTAAGAATGTGAATATCAGGTTAATAGATGCGATTAAATAGACGTTAAGGAAAACCCCTTGCTGAAACGAAAGTTATTTTGCATATTAAAGAAGATAGTAACAAAAAGGTGGTGTTTTGATGAACAAGGATACAGACCCAAAACAAAAAGTTTTCGAAATTACAGATAAATATAAGGCTGCATTTTTGAAAAAACCAATTCAAGATTTGTTATATACCATGTACTATGAATTTCATCGTGATGTTGCTATTAGTGAATTACAAAAAGAACAAGATTATCATAAATACCAAGATTCAGGTGGGGACTGGATTGAGTTTCACTTAGTTAGTCAGGCTATTAAACAATCAGATATATTAAAATCAATGATTCATCGAAATGAGAGAAGTCACAATGGTAAAAACGTTTCAGTAGCATTTTTACAAAACTCAATAATTAATGAAAAGCTTCAACGTAGCATGAATTACTATATTGCTTTTAATGAAGGTACTGAAAAAAATCTCTCTAATGAAGAAATATCAATAATTGAAGCACATCAATCTCAATTAACATTTTGTAAAAAAAGTGAAATCCTTGATGTAATTAGGATGAAAGTAGGGAATCTAGAGACATATACCCCATTATCAAAAGGCAAGTTTGCCAGCAAGAAACAAAATTGTGCTGAAAAGAAAATAATTAGTCAGGTTTTTGAAGAGTTCCAAGCTAATAATGGTTCAACAGCAATTGGTGGTGAATTATTTATATATACAAAATTAGAACCGTGTATATATTGTGTTAATGCTATTGAAGATTTCATTAAGAGAACAGGTATTAAAGTTTTTATAATTTACGAAGAATTAATATACGAAATTATAAGAGAAAACTTTATTGCTGATACGACAAAATTCAAAGCTATAATTAACATCATTTCGCCATCCGAATTTGAAACAATTGAAGAGTATGATAGTGATCTGGCAAATAAAATAGAAAAATCAATTAATAAGAGAAAAAATGAATTAGATATTAAAAAAAACAAACACTTATTTAAATTTTACTAATTAATATGAAAGGCCTTAAAATTATTTCTAAATGAAAACAATGCTAACATTTTGCTAACGCATTCCAATGAAAAGCGATAAACCCTCGTTAAAGATGTTACAGTAAGAATTTAACAAAACATTGATATATCGCACTCTACGCTCATCACGTTAAAGATATTACACACTCCCACCATAGGGGCGGCATGATGTAATCTGCCCCTTAAACCCTTGGTGTACAAGGATCTGTTGGTGAAATGCTAACATTTCACTAACAAACAATAGGAAGCCTCTCAAAAGTTCATTGAACTTGTGAGAGGCTTCTTTTCTTATTTCTTACGTTACATGGAGATATACATTTTTCGTAAATTTGGTCATTGGTATGGCCAGGTCGTCGGTCAATGATTTGAATTAGCTTTTCTGTCTACCTCATTTGTTTAGTTGTACTCTTTGCTTTTATTATTTTTTCGAATTCCACCGGAGGATAAGAAATAGTGCTAGTGATTCTAGCTTTTGGGAGGCGAATATAAGACCCGTACGGTGATGTGAGAGTGGCTAAAATAAGTTAAATTATTTTCCTTCTACTCGATTTCACTGCAGAGAGGGACTATCCCTCCCTAACAAAAGAACAATTAAAATGAAGTTAAAAAGCTTGCGTGAACATCATGCTAACCGATTTTATTATATTATTTTACGAAAAGGGTTTAGTAAAAAGAACATAAATTTTTAACTTCAACTCACAGAAAAATAAGAGTCAGAACACTTTAAATCGTTTGATAGTGGTAGGGGAAGGTTAATTTCTAGGTTGGTATTACAGAATTACCGATACTGAAATAGGAAATAATTTCTAAAATGTATTGTCTTATTGTTAGTGTTGGCTTATAATGAAATTACGAAAGCGGTTTCAGAAATAAACGCGCTGAGATTGCTATTAATAATAACTTAAAATAGAAAATACATGTGTTAAACATCTAAAGTAGCAAATATATTCCAAGGGTTCATTATTTATTCGAAAAATAAGAGTAGTCTTTCCCTTATTACGAAAGCGGTTTAGGTAATATTGATAGTTTATGAAAGGGGTTACAATAATGACGATTATACAATTTCCAAAAGATATGAAGTGGGGTGTCGCTACAGCATCTTACCAAATCGAAGGTGCTGTAAAAGAAGGCGGAAGAGGGCCTTCTATATGGGATACGTTTTCTAAAACTCCAGGTAAAGTAGTGAACGGAGATAATGGGGATGTAGCTTGTGATAGCTACCATAAATACGGTGAAGATGTAGAAATAATGAGTGACCTAGGTGTTGATTTTTATCGCTTCTCCGTAGCGTGGCCAAGAATATTCCCTGAGGGAACAGGTGAGGTTAACCAGGAAGGGCTTGCTTACTATCATAGATTAGTAGATAGCTTGATTGAAAAAGGCATAGAGCCAATGCTAACACTGTATCATTGGGACCTTCCAGAAGCTTTACAATATAAGGGGGGCTGGGATAACCGAGAAACAATTGATGCATTTGTAAACTATGCAGAGGTAATGTTTAAAGAGTTTGATGGAAAGGTTAAACATTGGATTACCTTTAATGAACCTTGGTGTGTATCGTTCCTATCTAACTTCATAGGTGCCCATGCTCCGGGCAATACTGACCTTCAATTAGCAATGAATGTAGCACATCACCTACACGTAGCACATGGAAAAGCAGTGAAACGTTATCGAGAGCTAGACTTTAAGGGCAAAATTGGCTACGCACCAAACGTAGAATGGAACGAGCCTTATAGCAATAAACAAGAAGATATTGACGCTTGCAATCGAGCAAATGCATTTTTCATCGATTGGTTCTTTGATCCAGTATTCAAAGGAACTTACCCTCATTTCATGGTAGAGTGGTTTGAATCAAAAGGAGCTACATTAAATATCCAGGAAGGCGACATGGAAATTATCGGTCAACCCATCGACTTTCTTGGAATCAACTTCTATTCAGGGAGTGTAGGACGCTATAAGGAAAATGAAGGATTATTTGACCACGAACGAGTAGATACTGGTTATCAGAAAACAGATATCGGTTGGAATATCTACCCGGAAGGATTCTATAAAGTATTAACACATATCGGAAAAACATATGGCGATATTCCGATATATATAACAGAAAATGGATCATGCTACAATGACGAAGTTGAAAATGGTCAAGTTAAAGATGATAGACGTACCAATTATTTAAAACAACACTTAGTTTCCCTACACCGCAGTATGGAGGCTGGTGTAAACATTAAAGGTTACCTAACGTGGTCCTTGTTAGATAACTTTGAATGGGCAGAAGGCTACAGCATGAGATTCGGAATCGTACATGTGAATTACAGAACACTAAAGCGTACGAAGAAAGACAGTTATTACTGGTACAAACAAACCATTGCAAATAACTTCTTTGAAGTATAATTCACTAATCTATAAAAGTTTAAACCACTAGAGTGTCATCTTGAATTAAGTACTAATTTCAATAAGGTCTTTCACAGAGGTGACGCCTAGGCTTTACATAGATTTTACTAAAGCGCCTTAGAAATGTAGTCCATATTTAAACACCTATAGAAGGCGCTTACTGTTTAGGGGGACTAACAGCAAGCCGTAGCATGCACCAGGAGTTAATGTCTTTCCCATTAAGAAGAGATACTCATTCTTTTTAGGAGGTGAGGAGGTAGAGTAGTAGCTAGATTTACTTGTCATTAGAGTATTTCCTTAAATCTAATATTCCAAGGGGGAAACGCAATGAAAAAGTTTTTAAAACTTGCAACTTCATCGGTTTTAGCGGTTTCTTTACTAGCAGGCTGTGCTGGTAATAGCAGTACAAACACAGCAAATGATGCGAATAAAGAAAAAATGGGAAATGGTGATATTGAGCTAGTATTTTGGGAATTTGGTAACACAGGTTACGATAAATTAATCCAAGAGTATGTAGCAGAAAATCCACATATTTCAATAAACCTACAAAATAGTGATATGAATGACTTACATGACAATCTATTTACCTCTATTTCTGCAGGAACTGGTGCTCCTGATATTACGATGATTGAGGAAGCACAAATTGAAAGATATCGTAATGCTGAGCACGCATTTACAAACCTTTTTGATCATGGTGCTGCAGATGTAAAAGGCAACTATCTTGATTGGGTATTTAAAAATGGTGAGAATGCAGATGGAAGCTTCTTATTCGGATTACCAACAGATATTGGTCCAACGGTTATGTTTTACCGTACAGACGTTTTTGAAGAAGCAGGTTTTGACTCTTCACCGGAAGCTGTTTCTGAGTTAATTGCTTCTTGGGAAGACTTTGAAAATGTTGCAAAAGAAATTAAAGCGAAAACTGGTAAGCTTATGACAGATGCAGGAGAACTTGTTTACAATGCAAGACGTGACCAAGCAACACAGCAATACTTTAATTCAGATGATAAGTTAATTATGGATGAGCACAACCAAATTAAAAACGCATTTAACTACGTAGCAAATTTATTTGACCAAGGCCTAGTTGGAGATATTCCACTATGGACTCCAGAATGGTTTGCGGGTATGGGTGAAGGAACATATGCTACTATGCTAGCACCAGCTTGGATGCAAGGTGTTATTAAAGACAACAGCCCTGAAGAAGGAGTTTGGTCTATTACAACAATGCCAGAAGGAGCAGGTAACTGGGGTGGATCTTATTTAGCAGTACCAGCAGAATCTAAACATGCAGAAGAAGCTTATAAGTTTATCTCTTGGTTAACAGCGCCTGAACAACAGTTGAAATCCTTCTTAGACTACGGTTTATTTCCATCTGCACCTGCAGTCTATGATATGTCAGAGTTTATTGACTATCAAGATCCTTATTTTAATGGCATTGCTACAGCACAAGTATTTTCAGATGCTGCACAACAAGTTGAGCCTGTTTACAAGGGTAGATTATATTACCCCGTAGACGAAGAATTGAAAGAAGCCCTTGATAATGTTGCGGCTGGTAGTGACCCAGCAGCTGAGTGGTCTGCAGCACTTGAAAGAATTCAACGTATTTTAGACAGATAATATGATTAATAGGGCATAGCAAACTTGCTATGCCCTTATACAAAAAATTACCTTGTAGGTTCCTATTAGTTTGTCTTGTTTCGAGAGTGTCTTCTCTTTCTTCATGCTTTCATTAACAGATGTAGAGGCGTATTAAGGACATTCTCGAAAACCAACAAGAGTGTAGAATAATCTTATCGCAGCTAACATGTTATTTCCGTAAAGGGGGATTAAAGGTGAATACGAATGTAAAGGTGAAAAATTTAACAGAAAAACAGCAGATGAAAAAACCGAAGCGTTTAACCGAGAAAAAGAGTACTGCTATATCAGCTTATTTATTTATCTCACCGTTCTTCATCCTATTTGCCATTTTTGGATTGTTCCCAATGATATTTAGCTTCTATTTATCGTTTTTTCGCTGGGATGGCTTAAATGCGATGACCTTCAATGGGTTGAAAAATTTTCAATTTATCTTCAATGATCCAGTGTTCTTCTCTTCCATAAAGAATACTTTTCTTATTGGGATTATGGGAACGGTTCCGCAAATTGTCGCTGCACTATTGATTGCCTTTGCCTTAAACTCGGCACTATTACGTTTTCGTAACACATTCCGTACTCTAGTTTTTTTACCGTACATTACTTCAATTGTTGCGGTTGCCATTATTTTTGGACTTATTTTCAATAGTCAACCATTTGGTTTTGCAAACTATTTTTTTAGTTTCTTTGACATTGGGCCTATACGCTGGAATGCAGAATATTGGCCAGTAAAAATTGCCATTGCGACAATGGTATTTTGGAGATGGGTAGGTTACAATACAATTATTTTCCTAGCAGGGATGCAGAGTATTCCAAAAGAGCTATATGAAGCAGCAAAAATAGATGGGGCAACGGTTGGACAGCAAATTCGTCTTATTACACTACCAATGCTAAAGCCAATAACAATGTTTGTTGTTTTCACGGCAACAATCGGAAGTTTACAGCTTTTTACAGAGCCATTAATCTTCTTAGGACGAGGCTTACGTGAAGAGGGAATTACCATGGTTGCTTATCTATGGAGAGATGCGTTTATATACAACTCCTTTGGAACAGCATCGGCAGCAGCGATCGTCTTATTTCTTATCATTATTACCTTAACTGCTATAAATTTAATGTTTACCAATTTAATTGGTCGTTCGAAAAAAATTAGCTAGGGGGGACTAAAATGGCAGTAAAAAGAGAAGTTGGGGTAGGGATATTCTCACTAAAAAAAATGTTCGTCTATGTAATCTTAATCGTCGGGTCCTTAGTTTCCCTCTTTCCGTTTTACTATATGTTCGTAATGGCTACCCGCTTGAATAGGGAAATCAACCAGGTGCCACCACCATTTACTCTGGGAAAACATTTAGTGGAAAACTTTCAGAAGGTCCTTAATAATATTGATTTCTTTGGAGCGATGTGGAACTCATTTTTCGTGGCTACTTCCGTAACGTTAGGAACATTGTTCTTAAGTTCTCTAGCTGGTTACGCGTTTGCAAAGCTTGATTTTAAAGGAAAAAATATTCTGTTTGGAATGATCTTAGTCACTATGATGGTACCACCACAGCTTGGATTAATTCCCCAGTATTATATTATTACAACATTAGGATGGTTGAACGATTTTAAAGCGATTATTATTCCGGGTCTGATTAATGCTTTCGGTATTTTCTGGATGAGGCAGTATATTAAAGAAGGTGTACCTTATGAGATTATTGAAGCTGCTAAAATTGACGGATGCTCTAACTTCCGAATTTATTGGAACATCGTCGTACCGATGATACTACCGGCCTTTGCAACATTAGGAATTATCGTCTTTATGGCAGTTTGGAATGATTTTTTATGGCCGCTAGTGGTGTTAAGGGATCCATCCATGCATACCCTACAGGTTGCCTTACGTTCACTAAATGATGCTCGTCAAATGGACTATGGTATGATAATGTCTGGAACCTTCTGGGCAACAGTACCTTTACTAATTGTGTTTCTTCTATTTAACCGACTATTTATTCAAAGCTTGTCTGAAGGTGCAGTGAAGTAAACTTAAAGAATGGAATTCTTCCTTTTTATTCTATTCAAAAGGGTTCGTAACAAAGCTGAGAAATTACTTTTAACCTACCCTGTTATTTTGAGGTGATTACGTTGGGGAAAATAATTATTCAAATTGCCGAGTTCATATATAAATTTATATCATTAAATATTCTCTGGGTATGTTTCGTTGTAGTAGGACTAGGTATATTTGGATTTATGCCAGCTACCGTAGCGCTCTTTCGAGTGGAGAGAGAATGGATTAAAGGGGAGAAGGAAATTCCTCTATTCAAAAACTACTTCACATTTTATAAGCAAGAGTTTTTCCGCGCTAATATTAATGGTGCAATATTCGTTCTGTTATTTTATATTATTTATGTGAACTTTACTTTTGTTTCATTTTTCTATAATGAATCCATTCATCTTTTTATTTATATTTTTATTTTTGGTATAAGTACGATTGTACTAATGACTTTTGTTAACCTATTTTCAGTAATGGCGCACTTTGAATTTAAAACAATGCAGTATATTAAAGTGGCGGCAGGATTAGTTTTCGCTAGCCCTATGAATACCATCATGCAACTAGTTTGGTTGATTGCGTATTTATTAGTTGCAATAAACCTTCCAAAACTATTTATCATCATTGGCATTAGTGTTTTTGCTTATGTACTAATGAGTATCAACTATTCCGTGTTCAAAAAATATAATGCAATATAAGTAAACAGCTTGTTATTTAACAGTAAAAGAGTGGGGAGAATAAAATGGCCACAATCTATGATATTGCCAAAAAAACGGGCTATTCTGTCAGCACCGTCTCTAAGGTGCTAAATAACTATTCTGATGTTGGTGAAAAAACGAAAAAGATCATTAATGAGGCAGTTGAGGAACTTGGATATTTTCCTAGCTCTAGTGCAAGAACACTTTCAACGAAACGTTCTTGGACTATTGGAGTTGTATTCGTAGAAGATTCTGGGATCGGAATGGAGCATCCATTTTTTAACGCAGTTATCGAAAGTTTTAAGAAAATGGCTGAGAAAGAAGGCTATGACCTCTTGTTTGCTTCAAGTACAATCGGGAAAGAACCAAGGTCCTACCTAGACCATTTTTTATACCGAGGCGTTGATGGGGTAGCTGTTGTTTGTTCTACGTTAAATACTCCTGATGTTCAAAAGCTAATGGAATCAGACCTTCCATCCGTAGTAATTGACTTAGATACAAGAGGAGTTAGTGTTGTTTTTAGCGATAACCTTCATGGTAGTGAACTAGCCGTTGATTATTTATATGGCTTTGGGCATCGGAAAATTGCTCATATTGCCGGCGCTGAGGAGTTGTACGTTGGTGTACAACGACTAATGGGATATATTTGTGCCCTACACAAAAATAATCTTGACGTTCAAAAGGATTATATTGTAGATGGAGGCTATTTTACCTATGAAGGTGGTAAAAAAGCTATGGAAAAGCTTTTAAAATTAAAAGAAATCCCAACAGCTGTATATGTTGCGGGTGACTTAATGGCTATAGGTGCGATTGCAGCAATCAAAGAAAAAGGGCTAAAAGTTCCTGATGACATCTCTATTGTAGGCTTTGATGATATCCAGTTAGCGAGATATATTACCCCTGGGTTAACAACTATTAGACAAGACACAAAGCTAATCGGGAAAACTGCTGCAAATTTATTGATTGATCAAATTAATAGTAAGAAAAAACAGTTTATGTCTGTTAAAATACCTGTTTCCCTTATTGAAAGAGACTCTTGTAGGCCAATATAACTTAAATTGGCCAACCGATCTTATATTTTTTTAATCTTTTTGAAAGTAGTTTCAAAAAAGCAAAAGGTTAGATCTACGGTCACAACCGGAGTTATCGACAGAAGATAGTACTTGGGAAGATTATTTAGATCAACTTAATTTTTTTGTTAAGGCACCCCTATTGGAGGAAAATGAAGAGGGGCATGTTATTAATATTGGAAGCGAAGTAATAATGCTAGGAAATTCGAACTTTTTCTCCTATGCTAACATTTTGCTAATATTGAAGTAAATTAACGGAAGCTTCTCATAAGTTCATTGAACTTGTAGGAGGCTTCTTTTTTTATTTCTTCTGTGACGTGGAGATACACATTTTTTGTGATTTGGTCATCGGTATGGCCAAGTCGGTCTATGATTTGTTCGAGTGACACACCGGCCTCGGCAAGCAGTGACGTATGTGGATGCCTCTGTGATCGCCTATTGAGTGTGAGGTTCGTAGAGAAAGTACCATAGAGGGGTTCTATGATCCGTATGGAGTGAAAGGGCCAGAGAGAAAGTACCATAGAGAAAGTACCATAGAAGAGTTCTATGAGCCCTATCGAGTGTAAGTGCCTGAGAGAAAGTACCATTGAGGGGTTCTATGAGCCCTATCGAGTGTAAGTGCCTGAGAGAAAGTACCATAGAGAGGTTCTATAAGCCCAAATGAGTGAAAGGGGAGGAGAAAAGGTCCCATAGGAAAGTTCTATGATCCCTATGAAGTGAAAGTGCCTGAAAGAAAGTCCCATAGAAGGGTTCTATGATCCCTATCGAGTGTAAGGGTCAAAGAGAAAGTACCATAGAGAGGTTCTATAAGCCCAAATGAGTGTAAGGGGAGGAGAAAAGGTCCCATAGGAAAGTTCTATGATCCCTATGAAGTGAAAGTGCCTGAGAGAAAGTCCCATAGAAGGGTTCTATGATCCGTATGGAGTGAAAGGGCCTGAGAGAAAGTCCCATAGAAGAGTTCTATGATCCCTATCGAGTGTAAGTGCCGGTGAATTTACTGGCTTGATTGATATGCCTATTATGAAGTGAAAAAAGGTGTGCATACTTGGGTGTGTAAGACAGGCAACCTGTCCCCTTGTCTCAAAGAAGATGTTTTTTTACGTAAACTATTGTCAATTTTGTGTCTTATTATTTATATTTATTTACTTCACTATTTTTATAACCTAATATTATAAATGTAATTAAATTAAGTTATATGTAGTAATAAATTGGAATATTAATAGTTTAGCTTGCTTATGAGAGGTGAGTAAAATTCAGCGACAGGTAAAGGTAGACTATGTTTATGATGCCGGGCCAGCAAGTTGTGGAGAGCTTATTATGAATATCTTTTTGAAGATGAAGGGCTTGAAAAAAGGAGAAATCATGGAAGTGATATCCTACGACTTAGGGGCAGTGGAAGATGTTCCGGCCTGGTGCCGCATGCAAGGACACACATTGCTTCACACTGAAGCAAAAGGCGTAATCCAAACACATTTTTATATTCAAAAGGAGAGAGAGTAACATGACAAACAAATTTCTAGTAAGTTTAACAAACGGGAAAAATGATACAGACAGAGCAACAGTAGCATTTGTAGTGGCTAACGCAGCAGTAGCCTCTGGTAAGGAAGTAGTTGTATTTTTAAATATTGATGGCGCTTACTTATCTGATAAAGGTTATGCGGACGATATCCACGAAAGTGGTTTTGCTCCATTAAAAGGTTTGATGGATCAATTTGTTGAAGCTGGTGGATTAATCTGGGTATGCAGCCCATGTCATAAGAAGCGTGAACTAAGTGAGAACAACTTGATTGAAGGAGCAACTATCGTTGGTGGTGCGAAAGTAGTTGAGTTCCTATCGGAAGGCGCAGCATCTATTACATACTAAACTAAAGGAGCAGATCAATATGTCTCAATTTTTTGCTCATGGTATGTGTGATGGAGGAGACCTGGATTGTGGTTCCGGCCTTCTCTTGATAATAAAAAAAGCAATGGACCCGTTAGAGCCAGGTCAGGTACTGGAAATTCGCAGCCGAGAACGAACGGTGGCAGATGATCTTCCAGCCTGGTGTAGGATGGTCAAACATGAGTTTTTAGGATCAGAATTAGGAGAGAACTGGACGAGTTACTATGTACAAAAAGGTGGCAAGACCGAAGCGTTAGAGGATGACCTAGAAGCGGCGAAGGGCTACCAATGGGTAGTACGAACAAGCAACGGTAACGGATTGACAGCAAAAGTTCATTCCCGTAACCACAGCTTTATTGCCGGTCAACCTGCAGAATTTAGTGTTAAGGTAGAGGCGCCAAGTGCGGTAGATTATCTATTAGCTTCCCTATCATCCTGCCTTTTAGTAGGATTTAAGTCTCACGGTTCACGACAAAATATTGTGATCGACCATATGGAACTGACTTTAAAAGGAAAGCTGGATAATGTTTTATACCATATGGATTTAGAAGATATAGGTAGTCCCAGTATCATTGAGATGCAAGGCAGTTTTTATATTACTTCCCCGAATGAGGAAGATGAATTAATGAGAGTCTGGGAAAAAACGTTAGAACGATCTCCTATCTATCAAACACTAAAAAATACAGTAGATATTCAAATAAAGTTTTCAATCGTATAAGATTTTCATCAAAAAATAAGGTGTGATCTTCATGACTTTACCAATAATCCCAACTACGGTGGTGGGAAGCTGGCCGCGTTCTAAGGCTGTACTAAATGGCTTACGTGAAAAACGGGCTGGTAGAATGACAGAAGAGGAGTTTCATAGAATTGCAGACATGGCTGTTATCGAATGTATAAAGCTCCAGGAAGAGGCCGGCGTGGACCTCATTACCGATGGGGAACAACGACGTGACAACTTCATTTCCTTTGTTGCTGACAAAATTGAAAATGTGAAAATGCTCTCAGTTGCTGATCTTCTTGAATATGTGGAGGATAAAGCGAGTTTTGAAGAAATACTCGGAACGTTAGATGTTCCTGCATATTCCCTAACAAACCCTGCTGCAGCTGGAAAGATTAGTCGCAAAAAGCCGATCGCATTGGATGAATATTTATTTGCCAAGCAGCACACAGACAAGGCAATAAAAGTAGCGATTCCTGGTCCTTATTTATTGACCCGGTCTATGTGGGTAGAAGGTTTATCTATAGCGGCGTATCCAACAAAGGAAGACCTTGCCGAAGATATTGTGGCTGTGTTAAGAGAAGAAATAGAAGAACTCATTGCCGCTGGAGTACCGTTCATTCAATTAGATGAACCGGTTTTGACAGAGCTTGTATTTACGCAAAAAAATGCAAATCGCACGTTTATGTGTGGTGCTTTAACTGCAAAGGCCGATGCAGAAGAAGAACTCGCTTTTGCTATGGATCTTATTAATAAGGTGACGGACGGCATGCTGGGAAGAGGCTCAAAAATTGGTCTTCATATTTGCCGCGGAAATTGGAGCACCCAAGAAGACACGCTACTTCGTGGACCATATTATCCATTGATGCCGTACTTAGCAAAACTCAATGTGAACCAGCTAGTCCTCGAATATGCAACTCCTCGTGCTGGTGAACTTCATGCATTAGATGTTTTTAAAGATACAGACATGGAAATTGGTCTAGGAGTTATAAATCCACGGATTCCTGAGGTGGAAACGGTAGAGGAGATCATTGCGCGTGTGAAGGAAGCAGCTAAGTATATTCCGTTGGAACGACTTTTTATAAATCCGGATTGCGGTTTCGGAACCTTTGCTCAACGACCAATGAACACTTCAGAAATTGCTGTTCAAAAATTGAAAAACATAAAGAAAGCAGCAGAGGTTTTACGAACCGAACTGCAAACCCAGGAGGTTTTATAATTATGTCAACACAACTAACAGTGAACATCACAGGTGTAAGTGAAGGTATGAAAACCGAGGTAAAAGCAAAACAATTCGATTTCATCATAGATGAGCCACCTAGTTTCGGTGGTAAAGACGAAGGTCCAGACCCGTTATCTGTATTACTAGGGTCGCTAATTTCTTGTAAAAACGTTGTGATTAACCTTGTGGCAAAAGAGGTGGACTTTAAATTAGGTGGGGTATCCTTTGTAGCTGACGGAAATTTAGATTTACGTGGATTAATGGGCGACCCTTCAGTACGTACTTATTTCGAAACGGTCTCCTTGAAAGTAGTGGTGGATACAGAAGAACCAGAAGAGAAGTTAGCTGAACTCCAAGAGAAAGCCGAGGCACGCTGCCCAGTATTTCAAACATTATCAGCAGCAGGAGTCGAGCTTAAGACTGAGTGGCTGAAGAAATAAAGGGATAAACCAGAAATCTAGATTTCGAGATTGAGACGAGTTTTTTTACAATGACATTTTATAAAAGCAAAGCATCTCGAAAGTTCATTGAACTGATGAGATGCTTTTGTTTTATTTAGCAATCATATGAAAAAAGAAAAAGTAGACTTCGCTTCTTCCTATGGGTATTGCGCTTTTGTTCTTAGTAATTTGAAATCTAGATGACAGTTCAGACCCCTGTTCTAATAATCGGAGAACAGGGGTCTGAACCGTAGAAACAATAACATAAGAATTGGTTATAATGTAATATAAGAAAGATATGTAAACTGTCTAAATGAAAACAAGTCTAAGATATACCTTGGAAGAGCATGGGGTAAACTCCTATGCTCTTTTCACTTAGGGTATTTTCGTAATGTTGGTTGTTAATCAATTGTTCTGGCATCTTTTCTTACCTTTAAAACAGGATAAACTAAGCTGTTCAGTTTATTTTCATAGCCACAACTATTCGAAAAGAACCTATTTATTAGACACATGCCCCTCATAATAAACAATTGCTTCCTCGAGGAAAAGTAGTACTTCCTTTCTAATAGGGTATAAGTTTAATTCTAATGAAGTTTCTTCAGATTTTCTTGCTGCCCAGAACTTTTCCATTAATTCTGGATGATCTCCAAAGGCATCTTTCGCTAAAATATCTACATCAGTGGCAATGAGTTGTCCATCTGGCGAACTAGGCTTTAATTCCTTTTCCAAACATAGTTCGATACGTTTTACGATATTTATCCACTTTATGATTAGAGGATCTTCCATTTTGGGTAGGTTTTCAGATAATATGGATTGTTCCTCTTTACTGAATAATTGCCCCAAATGTTCTTTTCTTCTTTCCTGCTTTTTCCTGTTTTCTTCTTCTGTTAACAATGGCAATAGTTGCTTCCATTGAAGAGTTCCCTCTAATTTTAATATGTTTAGTAGTGTTGTTGTATGCTGAAGTGATTGATCTAGTTGTTCGATGTCTGTTTCGAGTCGCTTTTTATGTACGGTTAATATTTTATCTATTGATACTTGATTAACAATTTGCCTTATGTCTGTCAGCGACATAGAAGTTGACTTCAGTAAAATGATTTTTTCTAGGAGTAACATATCATCGTCAGAATAGTATCGCTTACCATGATTCTCTTTTATTGTCGGTACTACCAATCCAATCTGGTCGTAATAACGTAATGTTCGTAAAGAAATATTGAGTTTTTTTGAAACTTCACCAGTTGAAAATAGAGTCATTTGTATTCCTCCCAAAAAATAGTTGCAGGTGACGTAGCGTCACCAATTATACTTAATCTACCATATTTTAACTTTAGGAGGTAATGTTAATGATTAATAATATTATTGGCAAAACAGAATGGTCTTGGAAAGAGATACTTATATTACTTTTTGTAACTTTTATTATTGTCCCTTTTTTTATTGAGCACTTATTGCAAGATTATTTGTATACGCTCTTTAAAGATAGCCTCTACTCAGGTACGCTGACAGGTCTAGTCATGGCAATTATATTTACAACATCCTTGTATTTTATTGCGTTAAAACCACATGGTCTTTCGTGGACTTCAGTTGGAATTAATCGGTTTTCAAATAGTTATTGGAAGTGGATGATCTTCTGGTTAGCAGTATTAATTACTGCCAGTGTTGTTATATTAACGTTGATGGATTTGTTTAACCTTAGTTGGGAGAATCACAAAACTGAATCATTGCAAAGGAATATAACCTGGTACACAATTCTAATTGGCTTTGTGTCCGCTGCCATCATTTCACCAATTTATGAAGAAATCTTTTATCGCGGTTTTATTTACAAATGGTTCAGGGGGAAGTGGGGAATAGGAGCTGGGATGTTAATTAGTTCCTTTATTTTTACGATCGTTCATATTCCAACCTATAATACTCTACCAGTGAACTTTGTTTCGGGTCTGGTGTTTGCTTGGACATATGAAAAAACAGGATCAGTACTACCAGCCATGATCCTACATGGGACATTTAATGGCATTGCTGTTATTCTTACGTTAACTTCGTGATAGAGTTTTAGATATCGTTTTCGCACTAGTTAAAATAAGGTTCTCACAAGCTCAAAAACTTCCGTCATATGTTCCGTCCCTTGGACTACTTGTTCGAGGGACTTTTTTCGTGGTTTGTAATTTTACTGTGAGTAATCAAAACTTAAGCTATAATTAAACTGCAATATCATAGTATAATTATGTTAATACTAAAAAATACTGGAAAAATTTAAGTGCACTTTTGTGTTCAAAGTAACGACTTTGGATGAGGCAAAATATTAATAAACTATCACTAAGGAGAGAAAATATGTCTTTTCAAAAATGGATGAGAATTATTCTTCCTGAAGTCCAGTTAATAGACTATGTGAAGCAAAATGGATTTATAGCCAATAGGAAACGAGCGAATTCACTTAAAAGAAATCAGGGCATGACAAGAACCACACAGGCTTCAACTAGTCAGCCATCAATAAATAGGACCACAGGAGCACCAAACCAATCTAGCCCCTTATCAACTGGTAGTGTCAGAGAAGTAGTTACTGATGCAAAACGTGGAGTGCAACAACTACGTACTACTACTAGTAACGACCATATCGATGATATTTTCGAAAAGGTTAGCTACTTTTTAAAGTTACAAGTTCAAGACCAAGAGGTGTTTGTAGATCAATTGGTAGTGGCCTTTAAGCGAGCTTTTTTACATAGAAGATCTAGGCAAATTCAGCAAAAAATTCTCATTGCAGGTCCAGAGGGAACTGGGAAAATGCTCGGCTTAGCACATTTGATTGAGCAGTTATATCAACACCGCCTAATTCCATATCGCAAAGTAATGGAGATTGATTTAGCCAATTATAGCGAAAGAGAAATTCATACAAACTTTATTACCGATTGTGCTGCAGCTTTTGAGTATGGCATTGGTACGGTGTGTTTTAAACATGTCGAAAAAGCACCAAAAGAGATCGTAGCCTATATAGAAAACTTAGTTAATAAAGGATATTTCCGTACAGAAGCAGGTATAACTGTTGATGCAAGTGATTATTTTATTGTGTTCTCATTAGAAGGAGAATTTCCATCGCCAGAGGAGGCCAAAAGTAAATTACCAGCGACAATTACCATTGATGCAGTGCTGCAAACGAAGCCACTGACAGAAGATGCGTTAGAGAAAATCGCTAAGCAACTATTGGCGAAATTAAATCACCAGTTACGTAATCACGCTCATTTTACAGTAACCTATGAAGAAGGTGTAGTTTCTCTACTTACTAATCTTGCTATAAAATCAAAGAAATACAGTGAGGCATTAGAAGTTTGGATTAGCAAAGAGATTTCTAGCACTTTAATTGACCTTCGAGCTACACGTAAAATTAATTCGGACGATGTAGTCCAGCTGACGGTTCAGAGTGGGAAACTTGTGATAGAAATCGATAACATAACATATCCGGTATTACAATTGACGACTGAAAAAGAAGAGTCGCTAGATTTATTGCTAAAAGAGTTACATGAACTAACAGGCCTTGATACAGTGAAAACCTTTGTCCAAGAGTTAATTGATACGGTTAAGGTACAACAAATGCGAAAAAAGGCAGGTCAAAAAGATATCTCGTTAACTCTGCATATGATTTTCTCTGGGAACCCTGGTACAGGTAAAACAACGGTTGCCAGACTCATTGGAAAAATCCTAAAAGCGATGGGGATCCTCTCCAAAGGACAACTAGTAGAAACCGCTAGACAAGATTTAGTAGGCGAATATGTAGGTTCAACTGCCCCTAAGACAAATGCTAAAATAAACGATGCGCTTGGAGGTGTCCTCTTTATCGATGAGGCATATACTTTGTCTAGACAAAAAAATGACCCTTTTGGGCAAGAAGCGATTGATACAATCGTTAAAGGAATGGAAGATCATCGCGATAATTTAGTCGTTATCTTAGCTGGTTATACAAAGGAAATGGGAGACTTTCTAAAAACAAATCCTGGCTTACCATCGCGTTTTCCATTTCAAATCGAGTTTCCCGATTATTCACCAAAAGAAATGTTTGAAATTTGTACCATGTTGGCAAAACAACGGGATTATACGATTGATCAGGATTCGGAAACAGAATTAGTCCAATTGTTTGCTAAAAAACAAGTACCAGGCAGAAATGATAGTGGAAATGGCCGACTAGTTCGAAATCTTCTAGAAGAAGCAATTCGAAAACAATCTCGAAGATTAGCTGAAATTTCACAGGAGATAGACCTTGATTTAAATCTCCTGAAAAAAGAGGATTTCGGCATTATTGAAGAAATACCTTTCCAATTAGAAGAAAAACTAGATGAAATTATTGGCTTAGAAAATGTAAAAACCTTCGTCCGTACATTAGAAAAACAAATCCTTGTTAACAAACGTCGCAGAGAAGCTGGAATTGAGATAAAAACTGCGCAAACGTTAAATATGGTTTTCTCTGGAAACCCTGGAACAGGAAAAACAACCATTGCTAGATACGTTGCTGAGATGTTAAAAAACTTAGGTGTCATTAAAAAAGGTCACTTAGTGGAGGTTGGGCGTAGCGAATTAGTTGCAGCGTACGTTGGTCAAACCTCAGAAAAAACAAAGGAAGTAGTGGAGCAAGCATTAGGTGGGGTGCTTTTCATCGATGAAGCATACGCTCTAGTTGATAAAAATGGTGGAGGATTTGGCGAAGAAGCAATTAACGAATTAGTTCGCTTAGTTGAAATTCATAAAGATAATTTAGTTGTTATTTTGGCAGGTTACTCTGATGATATGCTAGAATTTCTTCGCGTTAATCCAGGGCTTTCATCGCGTTTTCCATTACAGCTTGAATTTCCTGATTACAATCCGGAAGAAATGGTACAGATCACAGAAAAAATGGCCGCAGCCAAAGGCTTTCATTTAGCCGAAGGTATTCAACCATTTCTAAAAACTTGGTATGAAACAAAACAAATATCAGGGAAAAAGGATATTGGAAATGGCCGTTTAGTTCGTAACAAGTTGGAAGAGGCTATCCGTAAACAGGCCGTAAGAATTGCGGATGAGATCCAGCTGACGAATGAAGAATTAACGTTATTAACAGCCTATGATTTTGAGTTAGAAGAACATGAGGTGGAGCAATCCGCATTTGAAGAATTAGAAAAAATTATCGGTCAAGAAGAGGTAAAAAGCTTCGTGACTAGTTTATTTGCCCAAATTGAAATGAATCATCGGCGCAAGGCATTGGGACTCCCGGATATGGGAAGACAAAGCTTGCATATGGTGTTTAAAGGAAACCCTGGGACAGGAAAAACAACGATCGCAAGAATTATTGCCAAACGATTAAAAGAAATAAACATCATTAAGTCAGATACGGTTGTGGAAACAGATCGTTCAGGACTTGTTGCCGGTTATGTTGGTCAAACCGCATTAAAAACGAAAGAAGTAATTGACCGTGCACTAGGTGGTGTTTTATTCATTGATGAGGCGTATAGTTTAGCATCAGATTCATTTGGAAAAGAAGCAATTGATACACTCGTGAAAGCAATGGAAGACTACAAAGATGATTTGGTAGTCATAGTTGCGGGCTATGATCAAGATATGGAAGACTTCTTAAATATAAATGCAGGACTTCGTTCACGTTTTCCGCATATCATCACCTTTAAGGACTATACAGCAACTGAACTATTAAAAATTAGCCGTTTATTCTTTCATAGTAAAGGTTACAAAGCATCTAAAGAGGGAGAAGAAAAGCTACTCAAAGTATTTGAGTACTATCAAGGACGAACAGATAGTGGGAACGGTCGTCTCGTTCGAAATATTTGTGAAGCAGCCATACGTCAACACGCTGTTAGATATGCGCAAATCCTACAAGCTTCTGTAGAACAGTTAACAACGATTGAGAGTGAAGATATTCAGGTGAAGGGAGTGGAACAACCATGGTGAAAAAAATAATTGGACTTTTGTTCCTCATAGCATTTCTTCCAATATTTTTGATTATTTTACTATTGCTGCTCCTCGCCCCAATAACTGCTTTTTTTGATATTAAAGGTGTAATAGATCACGGTGTCCCTGCATCAAACGTGTATTTCATCATGTTATTTTTAATTTCCTTTACACTCTATCTTTCCGTAAGGGTTCGTGTTTTTAAGAAAATATACGAAAAAATCCCTGTATTATGGCCTTTATCACAAATGCTATTTATCACCATTATCGGACTTGCGTTTGGGTTAATGTTTATGAATCTCTGGGCGGAAAATGAAGTTTTTTCTAAAACAGTTGCGGTGGCCTTGACGGTACTTAGCTTTTTGGTAGCCAGAGTATTTTTGTCCTATTGGTATAAAAAATATCCAATCAGTGTGAAGATGTTTAAGTAAGGAGGGAGAAAATGTGAGGAAGAAAAAGCTAGAAAAAGAAACAATTAGTGAATTTGATAAATCTGAAGAGATTGAAGATGACGAAGAAGGCAAGAGTTCAGAATTGTTCTTTGGAGAAAAGAGATTTAGAACCGCATTAGGAATTTTATCAATTTTATTTATCTTCCTATTTTCTGTGGATCTTTCAGTGATGTCACAAGAGACTGGCGTAGAGGAAATAAAAAATCGGGTTAGTGAAGTGATGGCTGCTGGATTTACCTTAGATGCAGAAATTACAGTAGAACTTGACGCCAGGGATTTTGAAGTAACAGGCTTTGACGGTTACGGTACTGCAAGAATGCTTATTTGGGATTTTAAAGGTGATACAAATAATGAAATTCAAATCTTAGTTGATGGGCAAGTAATCCGTGAGGTTCATGTACTAAACAGCAATGTAGCAGCGTATTCCGTTCCTGTACCAGGTCTAGTCACGATTAGAGGTTTATCAAGTGATGCTGGTGCACCAATCACATATGCAGTTAAATTTCCTGACCGAAAACAAACCCTTTTTAATGTCGTCCCGACAAACGGAACCAACACGTACAAATTAGTTCCACGGTTTTAAAAAAGGTTCACAAATGTAATCTTAATTCAATGATAGTAGTAGAAGCCTCCGTGTCTAAAACAGACATCGGAGGTTTTTTGTGCATTTCAGTTGTAACTGGTTAAAGTACGAGCCCCTTCATCAAATGTATATGGGTTATATCCGTATAACTCACCTTTAATAAAAATACTGAGTAAGTTTGTCCACGACCTTGCATATACATAGAGAGTCAATTGGAAGAAAACCATTCCGTATTGAAAGGATGGAGTGAGCTTATGATGGTATTTGGTTTATCAATTATTTTTCTCCTCGTTTTGTTACTGCCGTTAACAGTAAGGATTGTTGAAAAGAACCTTGAAATGTTTTTATTTATGATGGGCTTAGGAACGGCCATTACTTATCAAGTCATGGACAGGACATTATTTTTGGAGGCGGCATTGTCCCCAGTCCCAATAGCTATTGCAGTTCTTATTGCAGGAGTTATCTTTAAATGGATGCATACACCTTTAGAAAATAGCATTATTGTTATGAGCAGAGTCCTGCCTTTTAAATTGTTTCTAGCCTTAATTATCACCGTATTAGGCTTAGTCGCAAGTGTTATTACGGCTATTATCGCTGCGTTAGTATTGGTGTTTATTACTTCTGTCTTAAGTCTTGAACGAAAGGAAGAAATAAGATTTATTGTGGTGGCATGCTTTGCAATCGGACTAGGGGCTTCATTAACACCAGTAGGAGAGCCCTTGTCCACCATAGCTATTTCTAAGCTTAATGAAGACTTCCTTTTCTTATTTCGATTAATTGGTAAGGAAGTGATTGTAGCTATTCTAGCCTTGGCAATCTTTGCAGGTCTCATCGTAAAAACACCTAAAAGTCATGTAGGAAACAAAGCCTCAGCAACGAATGAAAGCTATCTAGACATTCTTAATCGTGCATTAAAAATTTATTTCTTTGTGATGGGATTAACTTTTTTAGGGGCTGGCTTCGAGCCAATGATCCATCAATACATTATTCATTTAGATTCAGCTGTTCTTTATTGGATTAATATAATTTCAGCCATATTAGATAATGCAACTTTAACGGCAGCAGAAATAAGCTCAGATATGGACCATGATGCCGTTCGTGCGATCATTTTAGGACTTATTATTAGCGGTGGTATGTTAATACCAGGTAATATACCAAACATAATTGCAGCTGGTAAAAGAGGGATTACCAGCAAAGAATGGCTTAAGGAGGGCTTGCCATTAGGATTGGTACTGATGGTTGTCTTTTTCTTCTTCTTATAAAAAAATCGCGCATTACGATAAAGAGAAAGACCACCCGGCCATTTTTTGGCGAGAGTGGTCTTTTTTGTTTGCAAATGAGTCTCTCACTGTTTTTTCAATAGATTATAAAACAGAGTATAGAGCCGTATTTGCCAAGGTAATCAACGTCATTAAAATTGTATTTAGAAAAGCTGCTACATAGACATTACCTGTTTTTCTAAATAAGAACAGGTTAAAGATTGCAGCTACTGTTAGTATTGGAACCAACCCAATGACGATAATTGATGATAGGGATTCTGACGGATATCCAGCAGTTCCAGTTGTAAAAAGTAATCCGTATTGGTATACCAAGTAAAGGACAAGGCCTCCTACAAAATGGAGAATAGAAGCAATGTACCCTTTAAAGCCATTAAACTTATCTCCAGTTGTGTTCATGTTGACAGATATACCTACGATAAAGTAGTAGATAAAGAACAATGGTGCATATTTCAATAGTGCCACTACATGATGAGCTTCAAACGTTTTAACTGCCACCGTCCAAATACGGAAGTCTGTTTTGAATATGGCATCTACTAGATAAAGAAGAACGTAACCAGCAACCACGGCTATCGTAGCAGTAACAAATGCTGCAAGGACGCTTTTGGCATTTGCTTTTACTCCGTAATGAGCGATCGTTACCCCTTCTGGTTTCCTTGCAATATAGTGATAGCTAACCATAATCATCAGGATGATAATAGCTACATTAATAGCCCAGAATAGGGTTGGGTTTGCAGTAGGTGCGCCAAAAGTTTCTGTTGTGGCAACGAAGCTATCTCGACCTCTTAAGAAGAAAAATTGGATGATACTTAATCCAAGCATAATCGCTGACCAAGTCTTCATGTTGCTGTCTATATTTTTCACAAAAGCTCTAATCAATACAACGGCAAAGGTAATCATTAAAACAATGCTAATTTGACTTAATAATCTCATTCCATAGGCATCTCCACTGTACCATGCAGAGAAGAATACAGCTGGGAATAACCCACCGAAGATGAGGATAATATAGTTAACTACTTTGGCACCATTCGTTTTTGCTTCAGGAAGAGCATCAGGTTTCTTCGTAAAGATAGCTTTAAAGAATGGTAGTTTTGCTAGCACTAAAATAAATGGCATAAAGAATAGGAAAAATCCGATAAGAGCTACAAAAGATGCAAACTCTTTAAACATCCACGTTTGCCCATCTTCACCGATAGCTACAAGGTGACCGAAATCAGCAAAGGTCATATCGTAGAAACCAATCGCGTGACCAGTCGATGTTTTAGAAAAGTGATTCCACGGGTGTGTTTCATTTGGTTGGTAAATAACCCTTTTTCCGCCATTCACTTCGTAAACTAGAGCAGCTGTTGGATTTTCTGGGTTACCCAAAAATCCTTGCCCCTCTTCTGTTGCAACGTAATCTTTTTTCACTACAGGTTTAGAAGCGCCTGCCGCTGCCCGGTCAAAGAAAAACTCATCATAAACACCAGCAACTTTGCCTGCTGTTCTCGGACCGTAGGAGTTATTAATGTCTTCGGCTGATAGTCCGTAAACGGTTAGCCACCAATAATCTGAACCGAATGTGAGGGAGCTATATACTTTTCTAAAGCCATTTTCTTGAAAGTCGATTTCGTCTAACACGACAGCATGAGTCGAAGAAAATCCACCCATAGAGTGTCCTGACACAGCAATCATTCCATTGCCATTCTCATCTTTTAACACATAATCTTGCTCATACATGTATTGAACAGCATCGTACATCGCATGTGGCCAAAATGAGAAAAATGGAACCGGTTTCTCTAAAGTATTCGTTGAATGACCGTGGTCATACTGATCTAACGCAAGCACAACATAGCCTCGTTTAGACATTTCAATCGCTTGTGCCGCTTGCATTTCCCCTGAATTAAGGTAACCATGGGTAGCGATAATTGTTGGCCTAGGTTCTTGATCTGCGCCATCAGGTTTATACAATAACCCGGATAATTCACCTCTAGGTGTTTCGAAGTAAATCCTTGATACATCGACGTCACCAGTGGAACTGTTAAACTGATAAGCTGAAAAACTTCCAATAATGATTAATACTAAAGAAATAATGAGCCATGAGAGCGGGTTTTTAATTTGTTTCATAATTGCCTCCTTAATAATCTTTTAATCTAAAAGCATGGTTATCTAACTTTTATTCACCTCCATAGCAAATAGAAGTACAATAGATCGTTTGTAAAAAAAAAAGAAGACACACCATAGTCCTTTGAATAAAAATTCAAAGATTATAGTGTGTCTCCGCTTCTCGTCACAAACTATTAACTTAACACCTAGTATAGTTTGTGTTGAAAACGTTGTCAACAATTGTCTAAAATTCGTAATAAAAGTCAGTTGAAATTCTCGATTTTTGTGATACTACCATAATTCTTTGTTCGACGTCGTGACAGCGGAAGCGCCACCATTTAATGCGTTAGTAACGTCTTCTTTGGAACGAATTAATCCACCTGCAATAACTGGAATTCCTGTTTCTTCGTGGATTTCTTTCAGGATGTTAGGGATTACACCTGGTAGGACCTCAATGTAATCTGGTTGGATACTTTTGCAGATCTTTACATTGTGATTGATTGCATGACTATCTATCGCAAATAACCGCTGGATACCAACAATCTTATGTTTTTTTGCAGTCGCAATGACATTTCCCCGGGTAGAAATAATTCCATCTACCTTAATATCATTAATCAAATACTCTAAACCGTAATCATCCACTTTTAAACCTTGAATTAAATCTACATGCATAAATACTTTTTTATTTTGTTGTTTACTATAATTAACAAGACTTTTAACCTGGGATAGCCTACTTTCCAAAAAAATGATATTCTCATGGTTACTGGCGAGCGCATTTTCAAAGTCCTTCATACTTCTAACAGCTGGTAGTACTCCCTCTAGCTTTTTCACAGCATTCCCTCCCTTAACGTAGTTTTAATTATACATTTCCAAGAGAGATAGACAAGTTTTTACTGTACTTGTAAAAGTAGAACTGTAACATCATGGGTTGTGACGACATTGTGAACGAAATAATTGACGACGTTTTCAGATCATGGTTTAATTACAGTAAGTTAATAGTTGTAGCGGAGATTTGGAGACTAAAGCAATCTACTATTTAGTATATAAGTTACTAGATATTTTGTTTTGGTTTCCTTTTTTTGTTACCATTCCTAATTTTTTCAAGTAAATGGAGGGGGATTCATGGAAAAGAAATATATATTATCTTTAGATCAAGGGACAACTAGCTCAAGAGCAATTCTTTTTAATAAAGCAGGGGAAATGGTTGGAGTTGCCCAACAGGAATTTAGACAGATCTTTCCGCAACCTGGTTGGGTCGAGCATAACGCGAATGAAATCTGGTCTTCTGTCCTTGCTGTAATGGCTCAGGTTATGCAAGTAAATGAAGTGAAGCCTAATGAGATTGCAGGTATTGGGATTACGAATCAACGAGAAACAACAGTTGTTTGGGATAAACATACAGGGAAGCCAGTATATAATGCAATCGTTTGGCAATCTCGTCAAACGGCTGATATTTGTAGTGAGTTAAAGGCCGGTGGCAATGAAGAAATGGTCCGCAATAAAACAGGATTATTAATTGATCCATACTTTTCTGGAACAAAAGTAAAGTGGATTTTAGACCATGTGGAAGGCGTTAGGGAAAAAGCTGAAAAAGGTGACTTACTATTCGGAACCATTGACACCTGGTTAATTTGGAAGCTATCTGGTGGAACTGCTCATGTGACAGACTACTCAAATGCATCTCGTACGTTAATGTACAACATATATGATTTAGCTTGGGATGATGAGTTGCTGGAGATGCTTACTGTGCCAAAGGCAATGTTACCGGAAGTTCGTCCATCCTCTGAGGTGTATGCACATACGGTAGACTACCATTTCTTTGGAGAAAACGTTCCTATCGCAGGGGCTGCTGGAGATCAGCAAGCAGCGTTGTTTGGGCAAGCCTGCTACGAAGAAGGGATGGCTAAAAATACCTATGGTACAGGATGTTTCATGTTAATGAACACGGGGGAAAAGGCGGTTAAATCGGAGCACGGTCTGTTAACAACACTTGCTTGGGGGATAGATGGGAAAGTCACGTATGCTTTAGAAGGAAGTATTTTCGTTGCCGGGTCGGCCATCCAGTGGTTGCGTGATGGATTACGAATGATTAAGTCGGCAGCGGATAGTGAAAAGTATGCTAGTAGTGTATCGTCCACGGATGGGGTTTATATGGTGCCTGCGTTTGTAGGACTTGGAACACCTTACTGGGATAGTGAAGTTCGTGGAGCGATATTTGGAATTACTCGGGGAACTGAAAAAGAACATTTTATTCGTGCCACGTTGGAATCGTTAGCATACCAAACGAAAGACGTCCTTACAGCTATGGAGGCTGACTCAAATATACAGCTTAAGACACTTCGAGTAGACGGTGGTGCTGTTGCCAACAACTTCTTGATGCAATTTCAAAGTGATATCTTAGGAGTTCCTGTGGAACGACCGGTTGTGAATGAAACTACAGCATTGGGGGCAGCTTACTTAGCCGGTCTTGCCGTTGGCTTTTGGTCTGACCGTAGTGAAATAGCAAGCCAATGGAATATCGATAAGACATTTGATTGTAAGATGGCCGTAGAAGAGCAGGAGAAGCTGTATTCTGGCTGGAAAAAAGCAGTAGAAGCGACAACGAAATTTAAAGTGAAATAACTATGCACGGTAACGGAAAGCATGGTATAATCATAGTAAGTTAATAACTGGTCGGAGATACGGAGAGACCACAACACACTATCTTGATAGGGATAGTGCTGTTGTGGTCTTTTTTGTTACTCTAATCCAAAAAGGGAGTGGAATTCAATGGCACAAACATTTTCTAGTTTAAAACGTTCTCAATATATAAAAGAAATGAGTCAAAAAGAGTTAGATTTATTAGTGATCGGTGGTGGGATAACTGGCGCGGGGATTGCATTAGATGCCCAAGTCAGAGGGATCCAGACAGGCTTAATAGAAATGCAGGATTTTGCAGCAGGTACTTCTAGCAGATCAACAAAGCTAGTGCATGGTGGATTACGTTACCTTAAGCAATTTGAAATCAAGCTTGTGGCAGAAGTGGGGAAAGAGCGTGCGATTGTGTATGAAAATGCTCCACATGTGACAACGCCAGAATGGATGCTACTTCCGATGATACAAGGAGGCACATTTGGTAAATTTGCAACTTCTATTGGACTTAAAGTCTATGATTTTTTAGCAGGAGTTAAAAAATCGGAGCGCAGGTACATGCTTAACAAAAAGCAAACGTTAAAGAAAGAACCGCTACTTCGCAAAGATAAACTGAAGGGTGGAGGCGTCTATGTTGAATACAAAACAGATGACGCAAGGTTGACTCTTGAAGTATTAAAAGAAGCTGTTGCTCGCGGCGCTTTGGCAGTTAATTACACAAAGGCGGAAGAACTAGTCTATGAGAATGGTAAGGTTGTAGGCGTAAAAGCTGTGGATGTGTTAACAGGAGAGGAAACAATTCTTCGTGCCAAAAAAGTAGTCAACGCATCTGGCCCATGGGTAGATACACTTCGCGAAAAAGATCAATCGAAAAAAGGCAAATTTCTACACCTTACAAAAGGTGTTCACCTTGTTGTAGACCAATCCCGTTTTCCATTAAAGCAGGCAATCTACTTTGATACAGAGAGTGATGGCAGAATGATGTTTGCCATTCCACGAGAAGGAAAAACATACATCGGAACAACAGATACATTTTATAATGATGATATTGTTAGTCCACGTATGACAGTAGAGGACAGAGACTATATTATAGCAGCTGTTAATTATATGTTCCCAGAGGTGAAGCTGACTGTTCAAGATATCGAATCATCATGGACCGGTTTACGACCTTTAATTAATGAGGAAGGAAAAAGTGCCTCCGAGATCTCTAGAAAAGACGAAATTTTCTTTTCTGAAACAGGGCTTATTTCCATTGCTGGTGGGAAATTAACTGGCTATCGAAAAATGGCAGAACGTATCGTTGATATTGTTAGTAAAGAATTAGGAATATCAAAATCTTGTACAACAGATAAAATTACCTTATCTGGAGGTTACGTAGGTGGCTCAATCCAATTTGCATCTTTCGTAGAAATGAAAATTAGAGAGGGTATTGAGTTAGGGTTAAGTAAAGAAGCCTCAGAAAGACTAACGAAATTATACGGATCAAACGTGGACGTGGTGTATGACATGATTCGAACTCGCGGTCACGAAGCGAGTCGGTACCGCTTAGACCGTGAAGTGTTTGCTTCCCTGCTATATGGTATTGAAGATGAAATGGTGACGACACCAGTTGACTTCTTTAATCGACGTACAAGTGCGATTTTCTTTCAAATTGATTGGGTTCGTAAATGGAGAGAACCGGTCCTAAACTTTATGAAGGAGAGCCTTCACTGGACGAACAAAGAGGTTGTATTCCACCGAAGCCAACTAGAGAAGGAACTTGAGCATGCAACAGTGGCAGTAGCTGATAGTGAATTAAGGAAGCATGCGTAATTGATGATTTTATTATTAACTTTTGTAAGATGGTCGCAAGCTAAAGGATGGCATTTGCCATCCTTTTTGACGTTTTAGATCTTTTTTCTTCAAAAATTCAGGATCCAATAAAAAATATCTACAACACTAGACTCATGACAAATTGTTCACCAACCGGTCCTATTATTCTCTTCCCTGTATCCTGAAATCCAACCTTCAAATACAGTTGTTGGGCGGCAACGTTTTTGTGATTAACAGCTAGGACAATTTCGTCACAGCTTGGGAACTCTTCAGCAATAAACTGTCTTAATAACAACATTGCTTGTTTTGCGTAACCTTTTCCTTGATTAGCTTGGTTAATCGAGAATGCCGTTAGTAACATGGCTTGTCGATTGTCAGAATAATCTCTGACTCTGTCAGTCGAGTGTAAGATAAAGAAGCCTACTGGTATCTCATCAACTAGTATAATAATCCGGTACTGACCTTCTATTACTTCCTGGTAATTAATTGGTAACGAGGTGAATTTTGCTTGTTCTTTTGGAAGAGTAAATGAATTTAATATATCGGTATGCTTATTGGAGTAATGCCTTAATTCTAAATCTTTAGAAAGCCCCACTGATATTCCTCCTAAATTTTACAGTAACGAAGTAAGTCAAAGAATAAATCGGCCAAATGATAATAGATTAACCAACTTCATTCTTCATTCTCCTTCGATTTATTTATTCTACCTTAAGATAACATTTAATGTAAAAAAACCTTATTAACAGTAGCAAAAATTGTGTCTTTGCGATTTGATTTATATGGTATAATTTTACATATATTAGAGGAGGACGGTGGAAAAATGGAAACAACGCAGGTAAGTTTAGCTCAGAATAAGAAGAAATCCTTTTTAGGTAGGACGTGGGCTTTTTTTAAATGGTTAGGTATTTCCTTAGTTATATTAATTATCATTGGCTTCTCCTTGGAGCAAATTGTGACTAGGGCAAGTGCTGACAAATATCCTCCTGTAGGGGAGGTTATCGATATAGGAGATTATAAATTACATCTTTATGCAGTTGGTGAGGCGAATGATCGACCAACCGTTATCCTCGAGTCGGGTTTGGGAACACCTTCTTCCTATAGGGATTGGGATGCTATCCAGTCTGAACTATCAAATTATACAAGAGTGATTTCGTATGACAGAGCGGGCTATGGGTGGAGTGAGTCTGCTAAGAATGAACGGACTGCGGAGCAACTTGCTGATGATTTATACAATCTCCTTGAACAGGCAGGAGAAAAAGGTCCATTTATTTTAGTCGGACATTCATTTGGTGGTTTTATTTCACAGGTCTTTGCCGAGAAATATAAAGATCATACTGTAGGTCTTGTACTCATTGACTCGTCACACGTTGACCAAGAAGGTGGTTTCTCAAAAGCTGAGAGCTATGTATTTCGAGTGTTAAAAGAGATAGGTGTTGGAAGATTACTAGAATTGATGAATATGCTACCTGTGGCTGATTATTTTACAAATGATGAACTATCTGTCCATTTTTTTCATCAACATTTTTACAATGATAATCAAATAAGTGAGCTTGAATTTATGATGACAAAATCAGTCGATCAGGTTCGTGCTGCTCAAGAAAAAGGCTATCAGGATCTATCGTTGCTAGTACTTTCGGCAGAACATGACGATTATCCTGAGTGGTCAGATCTCCAAGCGCAAACCGCTTCCTTATCCAGGGAAGGTAAACATATTGTCTTCAAGGAGGCGAGTCACTTTATCCACTTAGACCAACCAGAGGATGTGCTCGAACTAATCGTTGAAATGATTAACAAGCATAAGCGGTAGTTGGTTTATAAAAAGTTCCTAGTTAAACCGATCTATATTCACCAACTTTCATTAAGAAAGGAATGGGGAAATGTTTAATAAAATAGTAAGGTATACTTGGAATACTCTTTCATGAATTTTTGTCTTGTTATTTTCAATTTGGATGAGTGGTCCAGGAATTGGTGAAACTGACACACCCACATATAGATGGTACTTCATGTTGTTATTTGTTTTGTGGGCAGTAGGTTTTGTACTTCAGTTTAAAGAAAGAACCAAAGTTATAGGTGTTTTTGTAACATTCGTTCCGGTAGTGTTCTATTTGATAGTTATTTGCTTTTAGAAAGAATATCGTCCCTAAAAAAAGGTCTCACGCCAGGTATTTACCTAATGTGAGACCTTCTTTTCATATGAATGTTATCGTGGCGAACACAATGATAAATTAGGTATACAACCAAGTAACAACCACTAACTTTTATAGAACCTCTTTAATGATATTTCCGACACTATATCCTGCTGAATACATGAATTTTGTAAAGCCAATTACTAGCTCAAAGCCTATATTAATACAGTAGACTGTTATAAACGCAATGACAGGTAAGATAATCGCATAGTATTCACGCAGAAAATGATGTTTCTTTTCTTTCTTCATGGAATCGCCTCATTATTGTATAGTAACTACTACTATATTAAAACTCATTAATGGGAATTTCAACCATTAGGTTAATTCTATATCCAAAAATTCGCCTTATTCTTCCATAAAGAATATGGCGTTATTTTTACCTAGTGCCTCTAGGAAGGCCTCTTCTTCCTTCAGCAAATTCATACTTACATTAAAAGCTGGGAAATTCAGTTTTTGATTTAGTTTTGCTAACCTTCTTCCAGTAGGCTGTAAGTTGTCAATATACTCATTTTCATTCGTAAGAACAACTCCGAGAAATCTGTTTCTCTGATACACGTAGGGAACAAAACCTTCGATGTCACTCCATTTTATATCAATAGGCTCGCTCATATAGATGGTTAGGCCATGGGGACTAACAGTTACAGCAGGTTCTGAGTTCACTAGTTTTTTTCCTATAAAAATAGTACACCAAGCAAACAGGAGAAAAATCAAAACGAGGATGGTGAAAGTTCCTATCGCTAGTTCCTCATCAATGAATAACATACTTCCAATTAAGGCTGTGCTTAAAAGTAAAAGAAGTACCATTAAGACAAAAATACCGAACATTTTTCCTTTTGCTAAATAGAAATGTTGTTCCATCATACCCTCCCATTATTGTACGTTCTTTATGATGATAGTAACTGTAAAATTTTAACACAGTTATTTGTCCACTTTCCTGTTACTAAAGGCCTCTTTATTTTCATAAGGAAAAGGTGACTAAGGACTTAGAAACTTTTACCAAATGAAGACGTAAGTATACGAGTGCAATTGATATAACTTTGGAATATAGGAGGCAAGGATGAGTCAAAAAAAGTTAGTATTTATAACCTTACTGTGGTTCATTAGCTTACTTGTACTTTCTGGATGCAAAGGTGCAAGTGAAACAAATACCGTAGATGTTATTGAAGATCTAGGGGTAACGGAAGATACAGAGAAAACTGCTGAGGAAGCAGTAGAGGAACAAAATGAGGAAACGACATATGAGCAAATGGTAGTAGACATCAATGAACAGATAGGACTTGAACCTATTCAGTTAACTACTTATAGCGAAGAGGTCGGTGCGGTAATTCAAAGTCCTTTGTATAAGAAGTTTGCTGCAAATGGAAAAGTGGTAGTTGAAGGTGAAGTTGAAAGACATGCGGAGCTTAAATCTGATCATGCCTGGATCAAGGTTGTCTCTAAGGACGGCGGCCCAGCAGGGAAGGAGCACGAATATTTTTCTCCCATTGTAAACGGTAAATTTCATCAAGATATCCAGCTCTTTAATGGTGAGGGAGAATATCGAGTAACTGTTCAACTCCCAAGCTTAGATCGGGAAAATTATTACTACGATACCGCTATTTTTGAGGTTGTTAATGTTAATCCAGAGATAAAACGAGATATCTCGTACACACATTTCGGTCAAAAAGCCGAGCTTAGTCTAGATTTGGAATCAAGTTACGTAATAAGAGATGGCGTATTCTTGCTTGAGGGAACATCTAACCTCTCAGATACTGACACGATCATGATTGTTTTAAAAAAGAAAGGTTCCAAGTCTTGGAAACATACAATTCCGGTGAAAAACGGTGCGTTTTCATATCAGGTTCCACTCTTTTTTGGTGAAGGGTTACATGAACTTGAGGTGTTAGTACCCGATGAAAATAGAGACAATTACTACCAAAATGCCACCGTTCTTCTTATAGATAATGAGTCTACTAGTGAAATGGAGCCAATTAGCTTTTTTGAAACGACCTTAAAACGTGGGGTGACACTTGAGTACCCGATGTATGGTGGTGAAAAGGCTGAAGAAACGTACAGAGTTACTGGGACGATTGACCCTGATGCGGAGTTTGCAGCAGAGACTACCCATCTATATATTACGACAAAATTAGGCCAGGATACTGCTTTGGAGGTAATTCCTGTTGAAAATTATCAGTTTGATAGTTCGTTCTTTCTCAGATTTGGACCTGGGACCTATAAGGTTACCGTAAGCGTTCCTGAAATCAAAGAGCAGAACAGTAGCTACTTTAGATATTATAACGTTGCTGAGTTTGAAGTAGAGTCCTCCGGCGAAGATCAACGTAATTTACTTCCCGCTCGTGGGATCCAATCTGATTCACTAAGAATTATTGAGCTAGCTAAGCAGATAACTGAGGGGATTGAGCAAGATTTTGATAAGGCTAAAGCGATCTATGAATATGTTGCAAAAACAGTCGCTTATGATGTAGAAAAATTTCGAACAAGTGATTTCCACTGGGATGATAGTGCGCTGAAAACGCTAGATTTAAAGACAGGAGTTTGCCAGGATTATGCCTATCTAGCGATTGCCCTACTTAGAGCCAGCGAAATAGAATCGAGATTTGTTGAAGGTTATGCCAGAGGTAGGCATGCCTGGGTAGAGTTTCTCGACAATGGTAACTGGATCACCATGGATCCTACATGGGGGGCGGGTTATATAAAAAATAATGTGTTTGTAGCGGAGTATACGGAAGAATATTTTAACCCAGACCCTGCAGAGTTTGAGAAAACTCATAAGCGTACAGGGGTTGCTTACTAATATTAGAGAAAAAATATGAGGTGAAATCGGTTGAAAAAGTTTAGTTTCATTTTAATGATGTTACTTCTATTTGTAACAGGTTGTTTTGGTTCAACAGATGAAGTAACAACTGAAAAGGAAAATATTGAAGCGGTAACAGAGTCTAAGGGGCAACGAACTAGTACAGCTGCTGCTAATACAGTAGCAGGATTGAAGCAAAAGTACGGTAGCGAGGCCACTAGTACAATTGCTCCATTATATAACGTGGACCGTAATCAGATCTTTACCTTTCAATTTCATTCGGACTTAAGTCAGGTACCGACGAACGAAATTGTCACTGTTCACACAGATCAAAAAGTATTACCAGAAAGCCAAATTCTCACATTTGCCTGGGATGAAACACAATCTGGAAAAACAAATGTTGAGGTGAAGCCAGGGACTGGAGTGCTCGTTTCTAGCGCTAGTTTAAATTATCAGGATAGCGGTTGGGGTAATGCGCCAAAGTATTATATTCGAATAAATTATGATTTAGATGCAGAGACACCGACGAAGTTAGACAAACCGCTGGTAATCCCATTTACTATAAAATCCGATGTGCAAGTTCCTAATTTGCGCCATGAAATTAGTTCTGATGGGCGCCTGAAATTAAAGTGGAATGCAGTTGAGGGAGCACAAGAATACAAAATCTATAATGCTAGTAAAATTACGTTACTTGAAACCACGAATTTACCGTTAAGTGGTTCTGAAGAAGGGTATGCCGGTGTTTTTCCTTTGTTAGTCGCTACGGTTACTGAAACAGAATTTGACGATTTTATCGGAAATGGTAAAGGTGGGTTAGAGGGTGCTGGTGAGTTTATCTCATACCAAAACTTTGGAGTCGGTGGAGAATATTATGTAACGGCCGTTAAAGATGGTAAAGAATCAAACTTTAGCCCTGCTGTAAATACAACTAAGCTTTCAAGCCAACTTCCATTGCAGCAAGTAGAGCCGATCCTGGTTAATTTATATGACAATCTCGATCATGTCCCTACTAGTGTTAGCGTTGAACTAATTGATGGGTCCACGACGCAAAGAGATGTAATTTATGATACTGAGCAAATTGAGAAGGCTGAATATGGCCCGACAAATGTTTATTACAAAATAAAAGGAACGGCATTTACGGGTTACGTTCGTGTGGAAAATGTAACAGAGGCAGATATCGTGGCTTTAGCAGAGCTACAAGAAAAGCAAAAAAGCAATGGTGTCATTCACCCAGATAATACAATTGAGCAGCCTGCCCCAGATGTACCAACGATCATTGGAGAAGAAACTCCAGTTACGGAAGATACGAATATTGTTGAATTACAAAAAGAAGCAACGGAGAAGGTCGTTGAAGAAACAAACCAAGAAGAATTACCGAGCCCGACTATCGTAGAAGAGGTTGTCATCAATGCCGACAGTGCAGCAGAAGAGTACTTAGCACTTCATTTCTTAAATGCTGAAGAAGCAGTTTCTCTAAAGCCGTTTCCTGAGTTGCAGAATCCAGATGTCTTTTTTGATGTATTCCTTAAAGTGAAGTATCAAAATCCCCTGATTTTAGGAGTCTGGCCGGTGGAGTACGACTATGCAACAGCTACAATTTATGTAGAATATGAGGATAGCAAGGAAGTGATCCATCAAAAACAAGAGGCAATTATTGAAGAAGCAAAAAAAGTCCTAAAAGAAATTATTACAGATGGTATGAATGATCATGAAAAACGTGAAGCGATCTATGAGTATCTCATGGATAATACTAGCTATGATAATGACGCGCTAGCTAGCGCCGAAGCGAACAATTTTTCCGAAGTAGATCCACAATACAACGATTCATTTACGACTTATGGGATATTAGTTAACAAAGTAGGAGTATGTATGAGCTACTCTTATGTGTATCAATTATTTAGTAATATGGTAGGTTTAGAGAGCATCGTTGTTACTGGTGATTTAAGTGGGATGCCACATGCTTGGAATAAAGTGAAAATTGATGAGGATTGGTTGCACATTGATGTAACGAATAATGAGAATACATCTGGTATTCCATATTTACTGCATTATACAAACGATGAGACAGCAAAGAAGCTAGGCTTTAACTTAGATAACGATTTCTGGTTGACTAGTGAAATACCGATGTTTGCAGGCCGAAGTAATGCTTATGACCCATATGTTATCAACGGTTTAGAGGTCACTACAATCGAACAGTTTAGCTCTAAGTTAGAAGAAATGATGGTTCAGGGTGATGATCGAATTACTCTGCGATTTACAGATATGCCACCATTTGAAGCTTTAGTTGATAGTATGGGAACGATAATTATGAAGGTCGACCAAAGCCTTTTAGATACTGCGGCTTATATGATTAGTGATTTGCACGTAATACTTATGCTACGATAATCAATGAAAAAGGTCTAGCAAACAGCTATTTTGTTTGTTAGACCTTTTTTCCTCAACATTAAGGATTACTTTGAATGGTTTCGCTGCCTTACTGCTTGAATGCTCGTTAGAACCGACTAATCATAAGGGATTAAGTAGCTTAGCAATCTACGAACTTACCATGCAATCTTATCCAGTAGAGGGAACGATGTCTATATGACAACTTGGTTTGGTTCAAACTATAATATAGATAGAATGATATGCTTTTGTAGCTTCTTACATCTGTTTACCAAGAGCTTTATTAGCTAGGTTAACATCATTTTGTAGAAGCTGATTTAAGTTATAAGATGGATAATAGCTTCTTTCAAGCATATAGGCAAAGATTTTTGCATGAAGGTCAATGGCGTTGTTTAAATGCTTTTTTAACACTCTGCGTAATTCTGGAGTTGCTGTTTCTGTAATGGCGATTCCGTAGTTTCGAACGGATGTCTTAGCTAGCCCAAGAAGATCGCCAGCGTAAAAAGGTAGCTCATCATCACGGAATTGATCAACCCTCTCTGGACGAGGAGCTAAGTCGAAAAACTTAAGTAGGTCTCTTATATTAGCGCTAATGCCAGTTATAGCCTCGGAGTAGATAGACTTTAGCGTCGGGCAAGAAATATCCTTATAAGCTTTCTTTAATTTTATTAGCCCGTTTGCTTGAAATGCGACTAATTCATGAATTTCTAAAGTTTCATGCCACGCCAAGTGTCTTGGTGTAGCCCCTTTACTTGAAAAAGTTTGTTCCATTGGTTGTGCCTCCCTAAATTCAAAATTCAATATACACTATTCTTAACTATGAAATTGGGAATTTGTCTAATGAATATGTGCACTTACCTAATGTAACCTTCTTCGAGAAATAACGTCTTTTAGTAATGTTTAGAAGATTTACCTAATACCATTGTAAAAATAAAGAAAAATTGTAACATAAATGTTATAATTAATAAAAATTATTAGAAATATTAAAAGATACAGAATAAGAGGAGGCCTATCCGTGCAGCAAAATCAAACATTTATGGTGAAACACCCACTCATTAATAAAGTAGTTGAGAACGTCGAGAAGGTCGTTGTTGGAAAACGTAAAGAGGTTACCTTAAGTTTAATTGCTATGTTAAGTGGTGGCCATGTACTTTTAGAGGATGTGCCAGGGGTAGGGAAGACGATGATGGTACGAGCTATTGCTAAGTCGATCGGAGCTAACTTTAAACGAATTCAGTTTACTCCAGATTTACTTCCTTCTGACGTAACAGGAGTTTCTGTATATGACCAAAGAACATTAGAATTTAAGTTCCGCCCGGGCCCAATTATGGCCAATGTTGTACTTGCTGACGAGATTAACCGTACTTCTCCGAAAACTCAAGCGGCTCTGTTAGAAGCCCTAGAAGAAGCAAGCGTTACCACCGATGGAGAAACGCGTCAGTTAGAGAAACCGTTCTTTGTCATGGCTACTCAAAACCCAATTGAATACGGGGGAACATATCCACTGCCAGAGGCACAGTTAGATCGCTTTCTTTTTAAGTTTAAAATTGGTTATCCTTCTCACCAAGAGGAAATGGAAGTTCTAAATCGTGTAGAGAAACATCATCCAATTGAACAGATTGACGCCGTTCTTTCACTAGAAGATTTACTAGATATGCAAAGAGAAGTAACAGAAGTGTATGTAGACGAATCGATCAAGTCTTATATTATCTCAATTGTTAATGAAACAAGAGATCATAACTCTGTTTATTTAGGGGCAAGTCCACGGGGATCAATTGCGTTAATGAAGGCAGCTCAATCACTAGCATTCGTTCAGGGAAGAGAGTATGTTATTCCTGATGATATTAAGTTTTTAGCACCATATGCGTTAGGTCACCGTATAATTTTGAATTCTGATTCAAAGTTTGCGAATGTTTCAACGAAGGTAGTAGTTAATGAGATTATCCAACGAGTGAAAATCCCAGTTAGGAAAGAAGCTGTGCGCTAATGAAGAAGTATCAGCCAATTTTAAAGGTGATCTTTCTTATCATTATTGGTATCTCAACCTTTGCTTACGCGATGTTCCAAGGTGGTTTTGTAAGTTGGTTTTTATTTTACGCAACATCACTGGTCCTAATTACAACGATTGTTTTTGCCATCATGCCTATAGGCAATGTTACCGCAACCAGAAAAGTAAATGCTGAAAGATTAGTAGCAGGTGAGGATTTACGAGTAACGATTACTCTCACTCGAAAATATCCCTTTCCGTTCCTCTTCTTTCTTGTAGAAGATGTTATTCCTACTGATTGGAAACTTAAAAATAAGAATATCAATTCTAAGCAAATTCTTTATCCCTCCTTTGAGAACAAATTGACTTATTCCTATACGATTAGACGTCCAAAACGGGGCGAATACCAGTTTTCTAAGGTAAACATTCGAACAAGTGACTTGTTTGGTCTTTTTACAAAAGAAAAAGAGGTTCCTGTTAAAACGGAGGTAGTTGTATATCCGAGCTTCCAAGAATTGAATGATTGGGATGTTTATAATGAGAATGAAGCAGAAGCATACATTACATCCCAACGAATTATTGAGGACGTTACGTCGGTGGCGGGCTCAAGAGAATATGTTCCCGGTGATCGACTTACAAGTATCGATTGGAAAGTAACTGCGAGAATCAATAAGTTAATGACGAAGGAGTTTGAAGAATACCTTGGTCAACGCTTTTTGATTGCCCTTGATTGTTCAATCAAGGATAAAAACGATGCAACTGTTTTTGAAAAAGCAGTAGAGTTAGCAACCTCATTTACTGTTCACAGTTATAAGCACCATTACCATTTAGGTCTTCTTTCTATTGGTTCAGATGTTAGTCGTTACCCAATTCATTTCGGGGAAACACATCAAGCAAGTATGCTCGAGCACCTAGCAAAACTGAACTTTCATTTGGGGAATGTTTTTGATTTTATTTTTGTAAAAGAAATTAGCAGGATTACCTCTGATACGATTGTTGTTATCATTACAACAAGAGTCACGGACGAACTCATTGAAAATGTTCGACGATTAAAGAAAAAACGAGTTCAAGCCGCCTTTTGCTTTGTCTCGGGTTCACGAGATCTTACTCTTTATGAGAGACAAAAGCTTGAGCTCGTTGGGAAATTAAGTGTTCCTTATTATGTAGTTGGAAAAAATAGCTTCCAAATCGATTTGCAAGGAGGTGAAGCTGTTGCTCAAAAATCATAACATCTTCTCCTTTCCGTTGGCATTCTCATATGTCTTAGCATTTATTGTCTTGTGGGAATGGCTTCGCCCATTACCCGTTATCACAGACTTTGGAAATCTATATGTATTCGTTTGGTTCATCCTATTTTGCTTATTGCTAATGTATGTCCGTTTGGTAAGCTATGTCTCCATACCGAGTATTTTTATCGCAATGATGTACGGTTTACACACGATATTTTTTGAAGGACACTTCCTTAAAGAAGGTATTGCGACAGTAGTTTGGTTTGGAGAAGACCTTGCAAGAAACATTGTGCTCATTATTGGAAATGATTTGAATGCCTTGTCCTATGAGTTTCGTAGTTTTCTATTATTCATTGTTCTAGCGATCGTCAGTTATCTAATTCATTTTTGGCTAAGTCATGTGAGAAGAATTTCTCTATTCCTCTTAGTCACACTGATTTATGTAACGATTATTGATACGTTTACTCTTTATGATGCCAGTGGTGCAATTATTCGATTGTTCATTGCCGGTTTCTTCTTAATGACACTGTTATACAAAATGAGACTTGAAGAGAAAGAACAGGTTACTAGCGAGTTTACGAAGGGGCAAGCTTGGTTTAATAAATTGACTGTGATTATTGCAATCGTTGCAGTCGCCGCTTATTTTTCTCCTAAATATGCTCCGATCTGGCCAGACCCAGTTCCGATGCTAACAAGTGCTATTAGTGGAGAAGGGGTTGGAACAGGGACGACGGTTCGGACGATTGGTTATGGGTATAATGATGAGCAATTAGGTGGTGGCTTTGCTCATGACGATACCGTAGTCTTTAAGGCTACCGCAAAAGAAGGACATTATTGGCGTGGGGAATCGAAAGAAATATACACAGGTAAAGGTTGGCTGTCTGTTGAACCTCAGTTAAATAGAACGTTCCGGTATAGTGACTTCTATGATAACAAGGTAGCGGTGCAAATGTATGAACGCGGTGTTGCACAGGAGACAAATGAGGCCAAGATTACGATGGTTAGTGACCATCGGTACTGGCATTTCTTTTATCCTGGTGAACTTTCAATGGTCGCTGAAGATGATATCGTTTTCTATTCGGGAGAAGAAGAATCCCAGTTCTTGATTGATTATGTGAGTGGAAAAGTAGGAACTACTACTGATGATGGAAAACCACTATTCATGAAGGAGTATACACTTACCTATCAATCGCCGGTATTTTCAATTGAACAGTTAAAGAATTCGCCAAATAACGATCCTGATCATATTCAAGAAGTCTACTTGCAGCTGCCTGATATTCCAGAACGAATTGGAGAGTTAGCGGTTGAGATAACAGAGCAGTTTGAAAATCGTTATGAAAAAGTCAAAGCAATTGAGACTTATTTTTCTAGAAATGGTTTTGTTTACGAGACGACAGAAGTGGCAGTCCCAGCAGAAGGGCAAGACTATGTCGATCAATTCCTATTCGAAACGAAACAAGGCTATTGCGATAACTTCTCAACGTCAATGGTCGTCATGTTACGTACATTGGATATTCCTGCGCGCTGGGTAAAGGGATTTACTCAAGGAGTTATGACTGGACGTTTTGGTACTCACAACGAGTACGAAATTTCAAACGCTAATGCGCACTCATGGGTAGAAGTCTACTTCCCAAATGTAGGCTGGGTACCATTTGAGCCGACAAAAGGATTTAACCACACGTTCGAGTTTGTAGAAGATCAGCGAGAGGTAGATTTAGCCGAAAACAATCGAGATAATCAGTTAGAGCAATTTGAAAGGCCGGAAATAGATCCAGAAAACCCGTTTTTACCATTAGAAGACGGAATGGATTTAGAGAGTGGCTATGAACCTTCCGGAGGGCTAGGTACTGGAGAGCCTCTTAAAACATTTAGGTTCCCGTATGAGGTTGTTTGGATCATTTTAGCAATAACGTTTTTTGGTTTTCTGATTTATAAAAATCATCAGAAACTACTCACCCTGTTTTTCTTATATCTATTTAAATTAAGGTCTACTAACGAAGATCATTTTATAAAAGCATATGAACGCTTGCTCTGGTTACTGCAATTAAACGGTTACCGACGTGATAATGACGAGACATTGCGAGAATATGCTAATCGCATTGACCAAACTTTCTCAACGAATGAAATGAGCAGTTTAACCTTGCGTTATGAAAAACTTTATTATGGAAATGCAAAATTTGAGCATAGCTGGAAGGAAAACAAAGAACAGTGGGAAGTTTTGGTGAAGAAATTAAGTTCTTGATCTACTAGAAAGGCGTAAGACAATCCTTTGAAAAAGACTACCTAGGATAAGTAAACCACTCTTGCGCTTTTCGTAGTCGATTGATACAATAGTTGCGTATTCATGTCGAACATTGTAAAATCCCCTTCGTATATCCTTAGGAATATGGCCTAAGAGTCTCTACCGGATTGCCGTAAATAATCTGACTATGAAGGCAGAACTTTTTTCTTAAATTAAACATGAAAAATGACACTTTGTTATCTAGAAGACAAAGGTTATTTTTTGCTATGAAACTAGAATTCTGCCTTTACTTGATTACTAGCCAAAGAAAGTTTGCCAAGATATTCTCATAAGGCTTGTTAGCTTGTGAGATACTTACTGTAGACTCGGTTAGTATTCAATTATCGTTACTTTTCTCTTAATATTGATGAAAAGTAACGATTCGTAAGGGGAGGTTCTAGTTTTTTTGTCTTTAAAAGAGTAAGCTAAAGGAAAATAAGAGTAGAGGATGGAGTTTTGAAAATGGAAAATAGTAATGAAAAAATTGTTGTTTTGGATTTTGGTGGTCAATACAATCAGCTAATTGCACGCAGAATTCGTGATCTTGGTGTTTTTAGTGAACTACATCCAAATACCATTAGTGCAGCTGAAATTAAAGCAATGAACCCAAAAGGGATTATCTTTTCTGGCGGTCCCAATAGCGCATATGCAGAAGGTGCACCGAAATGTGATAATGAAATCTTTGAATTAGGCATTCCGATTTTAGGGATTTGTTACGGCATGCAATTAATGTCACTTCACTTAGGCGGGAAGGTTGAAGCGGCTGACCACCGTGAATACGGGAAGGCGATGATTAAGGTTGAAAACCCGACAAAGCTATATGCTGATCAACCAACAGAACAATCAGTTTGGATGAGTCATGGTGATTTAGTGGTAGCTCCGCCAGAAGGCTTTGTTATTGACGTTACTAGTCCGTCTTGTCCGGTAGCGGCAATGAGTGACGTGTCTCGTGGTTTTTACGGAGTTCAATTCCACCCAGAAGTTCGTCATTCTGAATACGGTAATCAACTATTAGAAAACTTTGTATACAAGATCTGTGAATGTGTTGGCAACTGGTCAATGGAGAACTTCATTGAAATTGAAATGGCAAAAATCAAAGAGCTTGTTGGTGATCGTAAGGTTCTTTGTGCGTTAAGTGGAGGAGTTGACTCATCGGTTGTTGCCGTCCTTATACATAAGGCAATTGGTGACCAATTAACGTGTATGTTTATTGACCATGGCTTACTAAGAAAAGATGAAGCGGAAAGTGTTATGAAGACCTTCTCTGAAGGATTTAACATGAACGTTATTAAAATCGATGCTCAGGAACGGTTCTTATCTAAATTAGCAGGTGTAAAAGATCCTGAACAAAAACGTAAAATAATTGGAAATGAATTTATTTATGTGTTCGAAGAAGAGGCAGCGAAATTAGAAGGTATGGACTTCTTAGCTCAAGGTACTCTTTATACGGATATTGTAGAAAGTGGTACGGCAACAGCCCAAACAATTAAGTCTCACCATAATGTTGGCGGTTTACCTGAAGACATGAAGTTTCAATTAATTGAGCCACTTAACACTTTGTTTAAAGATGAAGTAAGAAAAGTTGGTACAGAGCTAGGTATTCCAGACGAAGTTGTTTGGCGTCAACCTTTCCCAGGTCCAGGACTAGGAATTCGTGTTCTAGGTGAAATCACAGAAGAAAAGTTGGAGATTGTACGTGAAAGTGATGCAATTCTTCGTGAAGAAATTAAAAAGGCTGGTCTAGATCGTGAAATATGGCAGTACTTCACGGCACTACCTGATATGAGAAGTGTTGGTGTTATGGGAGATGCCAGAACGTATGATTATACTGTAGGTATTCGCGCGGTTACATCGATTGATGGTATGACGTCAGATTGGGCAAGAATTCCTTATGACGTGTTAGAAAAAATTTCAGTTAGAATTGTAAATGAAGTAAAGAATGTAAACCGAGTTGTCTATGACATTACTTCTAAACCACCTGCAACAATTGAGTGGGAATAAAAAACACGAATAATTTTCAATGATATTAAATTAATGTTCGTTTTTAATGTTGACTTTGTCGGAAATTGTTGTTAAAATCAGCTTATAAGAACTGAAATTTGAATTTTATAAGTTTCGTATATACTCAGGAATATGGCCTGAGCGTCTCTACCGAGCTACCGTAAATAGCTTGACTACGAAGGATGTACTTAATTTGGAGGTAATGCCTTTCCTTATTAGGTAGTATTTCTTGTTGTCAATGCTCCAGGTAGAATTTTCTATCTGGAGCTTCTTTTATTTCTGAATGATATAGGAATAAAAGGGAATCTAAAGCTAACTCTAAAACTGTTAGCAAAAATCAAAATAAGAAATTTGAGGAGGAACTTTTAGGAATGGATCGTTATTTTGGTTTTAAAGAGCACGGTACCTCGTATCGTCAAGAGACAATCGCTGGTTTAACAACTTTCTTATCAATGGCTTATATCTTATTCGTTAACCCATCAATTTTGAGTGCAGCTGGGATGGATGAAAATGCGGTATTTACTGCAACGGCTTTAGCGGCGGCAATCGGTACTCTAATTATGGGGGTACTTGCAAAATATCCAATTGCTTTAGCGCCAGGTATGGGACTTAATGCATTCTTTTCTTTTGGTGTCGTTTTAGGGATGGGAATTCCTTGGCAAGTTGCTTTATTTGGTGTATTTATTTCGGGTCTTATTTTTATCGTTATTACTGTTACAAAAGTACGTGAAACAATTATTAACGCTATTCCAATTGAATTAAAATATGCAGCAGCAGCTGGTATTGGTTTATTTATTGCATTTATTGGTTTAAAAAATGCTGGTATTATTGTTCCTTACGAGTCGACACTAGTTACATTAGGAGACATTACACACGGAGCTCCGCTACTTGCGATGTTTGGTATATTAGTAACAGTGATTTTTATGGTTCGAGGTTTTAAAGGTGGTATTTTTTACGGAATGCTTATAACAGCAGCTGTTGGTGTGGCTACAGGTATTGCGCCAATGCCAGAAGGAGTTGTTGGTGCTATCCCGAGTTTAGAACCAACGTTTCTTCAATTGTTTAATATTGAATTTTCAGAGGTATTTACAGTTAGTTTACTTGTTGTTATCTTAACTTTCTTGTTCGTAGACTTCTTTGACACTGCCGGTACTTTATATGCTGTAGCTAACCAAGCTGGCTTTGTAAAAGACAATAAACTACCCCGTGCAGATAAAGCATTACTTGCTGACTCGTCTGCAACAGCAATTGGGGCAGTTCTTGGTACTTCTACAACAACTGCTTACGTTGAATCTGCATCAGGTGTTGCTGCAGGTGGTAGAACTGGATTTACATCAGTGGCAACTGCGTTTTTCTTCTTAATTGCTTTATTCTTCTCGCCGCTATTAGTTATCTTTACAAATGCACCTGCTGTTACTGCTCCTGCATTAATTGTAGTTGGTGTACTAATGTCGGCTTCGTTGGCACAAATTGATTGGAAGAAATTCGAGATTGCTGTACCTGCTTTCTTAACGGTTCTAACAATGCCGCTTACATTTAGTATTGCTCATGGTATTGCATTAGGTTTTATCTTTTACCCGGTTACAATGGTAGCAAAGGGGAAAGCAAAAGAAGTTCATCCGTTAATGTATGTGTTATTCTTCGTCTTTATTGCTTACTTTGTATTTTTAGACTAAAAGTAAAGGCTTGCTATCTCAAGGGGTAGCGAGCCTTTTTATATTTTGTAGTAAAAGAGGTTGACTTAAATAGTTCGTGGTGGTATATTAATTAAGTCGCTGATTTACGAAGCGGAAACAATTTTAAAAAAGTTGTTGACACCATTTGAGTGGTGTGGTAAGATTAAGATCTTGTTGCTAACGCGACATGATAGTTCCTTGAAAACTGAACACACAGCCAAGCGAATTAAAGAGATAGTAAATATCTCGTCAATGAATTTTATTTTTGAGCTATATCAAACACTTTTATGGAGAGTTTGATCCTGGCTCAGGACGAACGCTGGCGGCGTGCCTAATACA
>WPCK01298357.1_pt1 | contig 68960 bp, 61 predicted proteins | sample 5399851 | NCBI WGS metagenome assembly WPCK01 (sample SAMN12869471, study PRJNA574797) | sludge metagenome | isolation source: wastewater treatment of pH11 | place: China:Beijing | collected 2019-05-20 | reverse complement strand
ACGCCGCCAGCGTTCGTCCTGAGCCAGGATCAAACTCTCCATAAAAGTGTTTGATAAAAGCTCAAAAATAATAATTCATTGACGAGATATTTACTATCTCTTTAATTCGCTTGGCTGTGTGTTCAGTTTTCAAAGAACAATCTTGCTGTCTCAACAGCAACTTTTATATCATATCACCCTAAAAAGAAGATGTCAACACTTTCTTTTTAGATATTATGGTGGGCCTAAGTGGACTCGAACCACCGACCTCACGCTTATCAGGCGTGCGCTCTAACCAGCTGAGCTATAGGCCCATAATGGAGCGGGTGATGAGAATCGAACTCACAACATCAGCTTGGAAGGCTGAGGTTTTACCACTAAACTACACCCGCATTAAATGATGATGGTCGGGAAGACAGGATTTGAACCTGCGACCCCCTGGTCCCAAACCAGGTGCTCTACCAAGCTGAGCCACTTCCCGATGAAGTATATAAAATCAACAGTGCTCCTGCGCCACTTCGTTTGTTCGTCGCAAATCTGCAGTGATGCTATTTCGAAGCAGTAGATTTGGTGCGCCCTGAGAGATTCGAACTCCCGACCTTTTGATTCGTAGTCAAACACTCTATCCAGCTGAGCTAAGGGCGCATCTTGTAATTTCATTGATGTGTTTCATGAGGATTACGGACGATGTATCGCTTCGTAGATCCTGTTTCTTCCTCTACTAGTTTCACTTCGAAGCTAATGTGTCGAAACAACTCGTAGTTTTATCAACGTCGCTTTGCTCGTTGCTGAGCTAAGGGCGCATGTTGTTATGATAGTTAATGATACAAGTGCGGTCGAGAGGACTCGAACCTCCACGGGGATACCCCCACTAGCCCCTCAAGCTAGCGCGTCTGCCATTCCGCCACGACCGCATATATAAACAGTAGACAATGAAGTTCTCTTAGAAAATAAAAAATGGTGCGGGTGAAGGGACTCGAACCCCCACGTCAAAGACACTAGATCCTAAGTCTAGCGCGTCTGCCAATTCCGCCACACCCGCATTTTTTATTTTTATAAAGATGGCGGACCCGACCGGGATCGAACCGGCGATCTCCTGCGTGACAGGCAGGCATGTTAACCGCTACACCACGGGTCCATCTTATATGGTGGAGGATGACGGGATCGAACCGCCGACCCCCTGCTTGTAAGGCAGGTGCTCTCCCAGCTGAGCTAATCCTCCGATAATACTGTGTTAAATTGGTGACCCGTACGGGATTCGAACCCGTGTTACCGCCGTGAAAGGGCGGTGTCTTAACCGCTTGACCAACGGGCCATTTGTTAAAATGGCGGAGAAGGCGGGATTCGAACCCGCGCACCGCTTTCGCAGCCTACTCCCTTAGCAGGGGAGCCCCTTATAGCCTCTTGGGTACTTCTCCAGTGGCTCCGCAGGTAGGACTCGAACCTACGACCAATCGGTTAACAGCCGATTGCTCTACCACTGAGCTACTGCGGAATATTTTTTGTCTGACTTAGACAAGTCTACCTTGTTTTCAACAAATTGTCAACATCATTTTTTCTTAAGCTGACAGAGTGATTACCTTCGCTCGTTTCAGCGACTTTTATAATTTAACACATTTGAAATACACAAGTCAACTATTCTTGAAAGTTTTTACCTTCCTAATTTTCCCTTTGCATTTCCCGCAAACATATCTCTTTGTATCTATAGTTCTTTTTCGATTAAAAACCGTACCACATTCTGTGCATCTATAAACATGCAGGGTCTGGCTCGTTCTTCTCATACCCGGAATAGTGCCACAATATTTTGAACCACCTACTTTAGCGAGTAAGTCTTTAAAGTCTTTATCCTGATGGCGATATCCTCTGTTTTGCAGGTGTAAGTGATAATGACATAACTCGTGCTTAATAATTCCTATTAAAGCATCTAGGCCAAAGTGGTCAAATTGCTTTGGGTTAATTTCTATATCATGTGACCTAAGCAGGTATCTTCCTCCTGTTGTTCTTAACCTCGGATTAAAGATAGCTTTATGCTTAAACGACCACTCAAAAAACTCCGAAGAAATATCCTCTACTAATTTTTGTAGCTCTACGTCATTCATTACTTTCAAAAACTCCTTAAATATTTTCTCAAAAACCCACAACACTGACAACCATCCATTCATATACTAAACATACTAACACATTTAATTAGTAGGATCATCCTTTATTAATCTACAGGAAGGGGGACTTCCGGTGCCTGACTGGCTTCAAAAGCAGCTTAAAAATGCCTTTCTTGAAAAAAACCGCCAACAAATTCGATTATTAAACCAATGCTGGTACTACTACCATCGGAGGTATGAACCAGAAGAGACGCAAAATAAAAACAGAGCTTGAGGTCACACTCAAGCTCTGTTTCTGTTTTAGATCTGATTTTCGGGTTTTAACATCGTCAATGCAACCCGCTGTTTTTTCATATCGACTGAGTCTACCCAAACTGTAACAACATCTCCTACTGAAACTACTTCCATCGGATGTTTCACAAAGCGGTTTGTTAACTTCGATATATGCACAAGCCCATCCTGCTTAACACCTATGTCTACGAATGCACCAAAATCAACGACGTTTCGAATTGTCCCTTGCAGTTCCATACCTGTCTGGAGATCTTCAAGCTGCAAGACATCTTTTTTCAATAATGGCGTCGGCACCTCATCACGAGGATCTCGTAACGGTCGAATCAGAGCATCAATAATATCCTTTAGTGTAGGAATTCCTATTTCTAATTCAGTAGCAATCTCTTCTACATTTATCTGCTTTAGCTTCTCACTTAATTCAGAAGAACCAATTTGTTCTGGTTTCGCCCCTACTCGCTTCAACAACTTCTTTGTTTCCTTATAACTCTCTGGATGAATACCAGTTTGGTCTAATGGGTCATCACCATCAATCACGCGTAAAAATCCTATACACTGCTCATAAGTTTTAGCGCCAAGACGAGGGATTTTCTTAAGCTGACCACGATTAACAAACTTACCTTCTTCTTCACGCTTCTTAACAATATTATTGGCAACGGATTTCGAAAGTCCTGAAACATATTGCAATAAGGAACTTGAAGCAGTATTTACGTTAACACCTACTTGGTTTACTACAGTCTCAACAACAAAAGTTAACGAATCGTTGAGTTTTGTTTGCGTTACGTCATGTTGGTATTGACCCACCCCAACAGACTTAGGGTCAATCTTAACTAATTCAGCTAATGGATCCTGCAATCGGCGCGCTATCGAGATCGCACTACGCTCTTCTACCTGCAAGTCAGGAAACTCTTCTCGGCCAAGAGGAGATGCCGAATACACACTAGCACCAGCCTCATTCACTATTAAATAATACACTTCTTTATCTACTTCTTTTATTACATTGGCGATAAATTGCTCCGTTTCTCTAGATGCAGTTCCGTTCCCTACTGCAATTACCTCAATACCAAACTCTTTTATTAAACCCTTAACAATTTGTGTACCTTTTTCAACTTCATTTTTAGGCGGAGTAGGATAAATAACCGATATATGTAGTACCTTACCTGTTTCATCGACAACAGCTAATTTACAACCTGTTCGGTAGGCAGGATCTACCCCAAGAACTACTCGACCTTTTAAAGGCGGTTGCAACAATAAGTTTCGCAAGTTTTCTGAGAAAATATGAATAGCCTGATCTTCTGCTTTCTCCGATAATTCTTTGCGGATTTCTCTTTCTATGGAAGGTTCTATCAACCTCTTGTAGCTATCAATAATAGCTTCTTCCACATAAGGAGTAACAGGTGAATGCGTTGTTTTGAGATACTTTTTACTAATGATTGTATGGATTTTATCAACTGGGGTGGTAAGTGCAACTTTTAATATCCCCTCTTTTTCTCCTCTATTCAATGCTAAAATGCGATGGGGAACGATCTTACCAACCTGTTCTTCATATTCATAGTACATTTCGTAGACTGCCTTTTCGTCTTTTTCCTGATCTTTCGATGAAGAGACAAGTTTCCCTTCTTTGAATGTAAGCTGTCTAATAAGCTTACGCATCTCAGGGTCGTCAGAAATCCATTCAGCAATAATATCTTTTGCTCCCTGTAGAGCATCTTCTACGCTCTGTACATCTTTTTCGTCTGAGATATATTGACTCGCTACCTCATCTACGTTGGCTTGCGCTGGAAAAGTAAACAACCAAGTAGCTAGCGGTTCCAATCCTTTCTCCTTCGCAACAGTAGCTCTTGTACGACGCTTTTGTTTATATGGGCGATACAGGTCTTCTACTTCCTGGAGCTTTGTTGCCTTTAAAATAGAATGCTGTAAATCATCAGTTAACTTATCTTGTTCTTGAATAAGGCGAATGACTTCTTCTTTTCTAGTTTCCAAATTATTTATGTATGTCCATCTTTCAACGATAGTTCGAATTTGCACCTCATCAAGAGATCCCGTTAACTCTTTACGATAACGAGCAATAAACGGAACTGTGTTTCCCTCTTCAATTAAAGACACCACATTTTCAATAGCTCTCTTCGAAAATGCAGTTTCCTTCATAAGTAATTGCAGCATGCTTTGTTTTCTTTCGTCCATACTATGCACCAACTTTCACTTGTCATAATTATCTATTCTATAGAAAGTAAGCAAGAAAATAAAGGAAAGTAAAAAAAGACGACACCTAGGGTCGCCTCTAACTTTCATTCACTATAAACAATCTGTAGCTTGCATCGGTAATGAGGCTTTTAATTTCTCTAACGCTCTTCGTTGTAAACGGGAGACGTGCATTTGTGATATCCCTAGTTTATCTCCAGTTTCTTTTTGGCTTAAACCCTCATAGAATGTACAAAATAAGATTTGCCGCTCTCTATCAGACAACACGGAAAACGCTCTCTCTATAAATAGTTGTTGATCTGTTTTTTCATAACCTTCATCGGTAGCTCCGACAAGATCTAATAATGTCACAGCTCCTCCTTCTGTATCCACATCTAAGGAACGATCTACAGAAAGAGCTTGATAACTTTGAGACATCTCCATTGTTTCCAACACTTCTTCTTCTGTGACATCGAGATAGTTGGCAATCTCAATAATTTTAGGCGACCGTTGTAGCTCTGCTGTTAGCTTCTCTAAAGCACTTTTTATTTTAGGACCAAGTTCTTTAATTCTTCTAGGGACATGGACACTCCATGTTTTATCCCTAATATATCTCTTTATCTCACCTATAATCGTTGGTACAGCAAATGACTCAAAACTACGCCCTACAGATAAATCAAATCTTCGTAATGCGCCAAGTAACCCGATCATCCCGACTTGAATGAGGTCATCATCGTAATCTCTACCTCTAGAAAACTTCCTAGCTAGTGAATGCACTAACGATTCATATTGTTTAACAAGCTCTGTTTGCACTTCTTCACTTTGACTTCGTTGGAATTCTTTGATTAGTTGTAATAGGTCATTGTTGTTCTGCGATTGTTGCTGAAATCCTTCCGACATTCTGTTCCACCTCACCCCTTTGTAGGAACTTAGTCATTACGATAATCACACCAGCAGCATTGCTGATCTCAACCTTGTCCATAAGTGTATCAATCAAAAATAAACCTAACCCGCCTTCTTTTAATTGTGAGATAGGTTTGTCCGCACTCACCGGTCCTAAACTTCCCTTAACATCGTCAATAGAGAAACTCTTCCCTCGGTCAGCGACCATAATTTCTAGCCTATCTTGATAAACACCGCACCCAATCGTCATCTGTCCATCACTATCTCTATAAGCATGATTTACGACGTTTGTACAAGCTTCGGCTACAGCTATTTTTATATCTTCAATATCATCGTAACTATACCCTAACCGATTGGCGATTCCAGAAATCGTCAATCGAACAACGCCGACATACTCAGGTTTTGCAGGTACCTTCATTTCTAAGAAATCGGATGTTTGACTCACTTCGCTCCCTCCCCTGCACTTTCTTCTTCAATGTTCATAATCTCATCTAACCCTGTGATATGAAACAATCTTCTTACCCTCTCAATCATACCTACTAGTTTGATTGAACTACCATACTTATGAGATGCCTTTAGGGCTCCTATAAAAATACCTAGTCCAGTGCTATCTATATAATCAACACGAGAAAAATCAACTGTCACCTTATTGCCTACTTTTTCTGCCAAAGGCAATAAAGAATGTTTCAGTTTTTCAGAGGTATAAACATCAATTTCCCCTTGTAACAGTAAATAATCTTCTCCGTTTTTTACCATGTGGTCGATCGTAAAATCCATTACTATACCCTCCCTCACATTCTTAATGTTTATATACCACCAAAGACAATGATTTAAACTTATTATTTTAAGTTTTTTTAAAGTATTAAGTTTGGCTCAATTTCTCCTAATATCTATACAAAATTTTTACTGTTGAAAATATAAAAAAAGTTGCTCATTAAATAGAAGCAACTCTCCTTATAAACGTATAATCGATAACATATTAATATAAGAATTAAAAATCAATGAGTCCTAAACTAATTTGTAATGCCTCATTGACTCGAGACATCATATCATCATCTAGATGAGTAATTTTGTCAGTTAAACGTTGTTTATCAATTGTACGAACTTGTTCTAACAAGATAACAGAATCCCGATCAAAGCCATAGCGCTTTGCATTAATTTCCACGTGTGTTGGTAGTTTGGCCTTCTGAATCTGAGCTGTAATTGCTGCGACGATGACTGTTGGGCTAAACCGATTTCCAATATCATTTTGAATGATGAGTACTGGCCTAACTCCTCCCTGTTCTGAACCAACAACAGGGGAAAGATCGGCAAAATAAACATCGCCACGTTTTACAACAATCAAAATTTACACCCCACTAACTAAGTCTAGTGTGCGTGTGTGTTCCGCTTCTTCCTCGGCAAGAAAAGCTTCTGCAGCAATATTCAAATTAATTTTAGCCATCTCCATATAACCTTGTTGCATTGTCTCGCGAATTTGACGCTTCTTCTTTTCACGAAGGTATGCTTTTGTAGCTTGGGAAATAAATTCACTGCGGTTTACATTTTCGCGTTTAATCAAGCCATCAACCTCATTTAATAAATGTTGTGGTAAGCTTACCGTGATCCTCTTTGTGTTTGCTGACACAAAAACACCTCCAACGTACATACACCTACAACTAATAATTATATCCATGAATAATCATAGCATTAGAATTGCGATTTTGCAAAGACATATCTTACAAATACCTAGTTAATATTTCGCTAAATTTAGGCAATATTCCTGCTGGCATAGGCATCCTTTTAAAAAACTTTATTATTCACTGTAATTATTTCCCCATTTTTCAGAAAGACTCTCGGTACGCGATAACTTATCATACAAGGTATTTCATAGTTTATCGTGTCAAGTTGCTTAGCCACTTCATCAATGGAAATCATCTCTAGCAATTGTTTCCCAATTAAGGTTACTTTTGTGCCAACTGGGACCTTTTTAGTTAGTTTAACCATCATTTGGTCCATACAAACTCTACCAACAATTGGACATCTTTCTCCGTCGACAAGTACAAATCCCCTAGAACTATGGTGTCGTATCCAGCCATCTGCATATCCAATAGGAATTGTAGCTATCCACTCTGTTCCTTCCGTTTTATATGTTGCCCCATAACTAATTCCTTCATTACTAGGAACTTCTTTTACATGAATAATCTTGCTATGCAGTGAAAATGCTTCCTCTAATTGAAAGGGAATTTCTTCTTCCATCTCCTTTGACGGTTTTAAACCGTACATAGCAATACCTACCCGTGTCATGGAAAACATCTTTGAAGGAAATCGTATCGTTGCCGCACTATTGCCACAATGAATATAGGGGACGTTAACTCCCATTCCCTCTATCCAATCAAGCATTTCATTAAACCGCTGGTACTGCAAGTGAAAATAGTCTAAATTACTCTCATCTGATGTTGCAAAATGCGTATATACACCCTCGAGGGAGAATTGTTGATGTTCATGAATGTAATCAATTACAGCTTTTCCTTCATTTTTCGTTCTTATTCCAATCCTGCCCATACCTGTGTCAATTTTCAAATGTAAGGTACAATGCAGATTGGAATTGAGGTGGGCGCTGGCCTGCTCTAACCACTCTGACTGAAAAACCGTCAAAGCAATATTGTTTTGGCAGGCGACATTAATATCAGTTGGTCTTACCCAGCCCAAAACTAATATTGGCTCTGCAATGCCTGCTTTTCTCAGAGCAATTGCTTCATCTAATAATGCAACTCCAAGATAGTCCGCCCCAGCTTCTATTGCTGTTTTAGCGACCTGAACAGCGCCATGACCATAACCGTTGGCTTTAACCGCAGCCATTATCTTCACATTATTATCTAAGTTGTTTTTTATTAATTTCACGTTATGTTCAATCGCATCGAGATTGACCTCTACCCATGTATCGCGATAAAAACCGTTCAAGTTATCCACCTTAGTGCTCCCCTTTTACTAAGCGCAATTGTTAAACTTATATTATATGATATTAATACTTGTTGACAAAATGTCAATTAGTTTCAATTGTAATTATCCATTGAAAAAAGCAGACACCATAGCTGTTCACTTTGGGTCTGCTCTTTGATACTTTTTTATTTTACTTGTGTCCCATACACTGATCTAGCAATCGAAAGCATTTCTTCTTTTTCTAAATCTCTAGAAGCTAAGAAGAAGTCAACACCATCGTAAGACCAGTTTAAAGACATTGTTTGCCCTTCACTAGAAAGAGCACCAATTGTAAAGCCTAAATCAACTGGCTCCCCGTCCGTTACATGCATCGGGATGCTCGCTTGTTGTACTCGACTCTTTTGTTGGATTAACGTAAAGTTTTTAGGACCAGTATAAGAAAGAATAATACGTGTCCCTTCATCAATACTTACTTCCTTAGAGTCATTTAACATCGTTCCGTCTGGTACGTACATTGGGAAGTTTGGAACTAGCGGCTCTTCACTTTCCTGAGCCATAGCTGGAAGACTCTCTAATTGTGCACCAGTCATATTACGATCCATATCGAAATCGCCCTCGTTGAAATTCGCATTGAGTTCAAAGTTCGTGAATTGAACCGTTACTAAAACATTTAGTTCCACATCCATAATCTTTACAGATACTGGTGTTAGATCTTTCTTATTTAAAGTAATTTCTTGTTGTTGAAGATTTTTATTTGCATAGTTCGTTTTCGTTTGGAAAATATAGTGATCGTCTGTTGCAGTAAAAGTTCTTTCTGGATCCATTAAGATGTCATTTACAAGTGACTCGTATAAATACACTTGGCTATTATTTTCTGGCCAATCACTTTGGAAACGGAAGCTCTTGTTTAATGCAGGAGTTAAAACAAATACTCCTTCATCGTTTCTTAGGATAATTTGACTTTGATCCTTTTTCGCATTACTTAGTGCGACACGGTAATATGTTGGTTTTTTATACCAAATTTCCACTTCATAACTTTGAGGATCTTTCCCTGTTTCTAATGTCATAGATGCTTCTGATTTGTAGCCTGTCATGTCTTGTATTTTAGCACCAAGCTCTTCGATGATATCCTCTTGAGTTTTCTCGCCACAAGCTGCTAGTAATCCAAGAAGTACAATACACGAGAAGATAATTGAAGTGATTTTTTTCATTCATTCTCAACCCCTTTGTCTCATTTAGACGACAAAGGAGGGAATTCTATCGATAGTTGTGATAATTGGTTTCGAAGCTGCTAAAATTGACGGAAATACCTAGTGCCAAAATATTGGCATACCTGTAATAATCCGCACCTCACCTCGAAGAAACAAATGGATTTTTACTGGAAGCTTGTTTCATAATATAAGAGCTAGTAGCTTCTCTATGAATGTCACCTGTTCACCCTTCGCTAAAAAAGCGTTTCCCTTGTATGAATAAATGTTTCCTTCTAGATGTAATAACAATGGTATAAGGCCCTTTTAATTAAATATACTTAGCGAATTACCTTACTAGCTAAAACAGCAGACAAATTGAGCTCGCTTTCGTAAATTCTTCTAAAAGTTAGGCAAACTTTCTAATCAATAAGGTATAGGGAAATAATTACATCCTCTCAAATAGGCAATATAGAGACTAACCTTACAAATCTGAACTTTAAGCCCTAGTAGCCTGAGTGTGTATTGACCCTGATTTTGCCTTACAGAAACAAGATCCTACTGCCATAGCAGTGAAACATGTCTAGAATTTCATTAGAAAAATCCAAAGCAGCAATTTCGCCGTTTTTGATGAACAAATGATGAGAATTCCGCTAACTAATTGACTTGAATTGCCTATAAGGCAACAAATGGTACTTTTTTCATCCCTAACCCTGATACTAGACAGGGACAAACGAAAGAGGTTTTCACCCCTTCTTGTCATTAGGAAGACTTCATATATTGCGCCTGATTCCTAGCAAGGTGATGGTACATCCTTTAGAGTAGCTTGAAAGACCACCCTTTGCGCCTATAATCATTGAGATTATGAACATTGACCCCAGAAATAGCAAAAGACTATTTCTGCCTGACAAATCAAAATCAATGGTCTTCAGATAATTAATCCTATGTTGAAACCATCGCTTCCTACGAAGCCTTTAGACAAACAGTACCATTATCAACCTAAACAAAAATTCTAGCTCTCTTCTTTTCTAATAAAACACACGCCAGCATTTCCATTCATACTGTTTTTTCAATGGTAGAGCATACAATTTGGTGCACTTCTTCACCAATTACCACAATCAAAATAGTTCCCTCCTATCCGCACTATCACTATATGAGACTGGTTGTAACAATATGCAGACTAGCATGACAAGCTTAAGGAAAAAATAATTGTGAATTGAGAAATTTAGATTGTCATTTATCCTGAGAAAAGGCTTTATAGCAGTTCTTTTGAGCAAAGCGTAATTCATAATTTATGATATTAATTTTTTTCAATAATGACATTTGCAACAGCATATTCTTTACTATGAGAGATTGAAAGATGAACTCTTCCATATTTTCTCTTTGTAAAAAGAGTTGGTTTTCCATTTTGATCAGGAGTTATTTCGATATCCTGCCATGATAAGTGTTTACCAATACCTGAACCAACTGCCTTTGAAAAAGCTTCCTTTGCTGCGAAACGACCCGCGAGAAACTCCGTCTTCCTCCTCTCTGTAAGTGTCTTATAAACCTCTTGTTCATTTACCGTTAAGATCCGTTTACTGAAAGAAGAATTCCTATTCATGATATCCGCAATTCTTTTAAGTTCCACAATGTCTATACCAGTTCCAATAATCATTGAAAGTTTCACCCCAAAACTCTACCTACTTTTTCTAACATTTTATCATATCGAGTTTCATAGTATGTAAAAGCAATTACTCAGTTCCCCCTCAATTATTTCTTTAACCAGTGCGTTTTATGCTACAATTAAAAGACACATGAACCAGTAGCTTTGTTTTTCTAAATTTCATATAGAAAAAAGGTGATATCTATGTTTGTAAGAAATGAAGATTTCGGCACTTTTTTGCGTAACTATCCTATCGTCTCAGGAATAGTAGCCATCCACCTCATCTTATTCCTATGGATGTTTTTATTCCCTTCGTTTGGTGGAAATCTAATTTACATTTTAGGAATTGGACATAATTTATCTGTGGCCCAAGGTGAACTATGGCGATTAGTTACACCAATTTTCATGCATGTTACAGCAGGGCATTTTATTTTCAATTCATTTTCTTTAGTTTTATTTGGCCCTGCATTGGAAAAATTACTGGGTAAATGGAGATTTATTGGTATTTATTTGTTATCCGGTATTTTAGCCAATATTGCAACCTACTATCTAGGTGGATTAAGTTATTCACTACACTTAGGGGCATCTGGTGCCATCTTTGGATTATTTGGTGTATATCTATATATGTCTTTCTATCGTAAGGATCTCATTGACCGCGATAACTCTCAGGTTGTGATGACGATTATTGTCATTGGCTTAATCATGACCTTTGTTAATGTACGCATTAACATTTACGCTCATATTTTTGGCTTTATTGCTGGTGCTGCCCTTGCTCCTATTTTCTTGGCAAAAGTAAGGAGATATACACCCGAATATCGTCATGTTTTTGACAATGACGATATTTCCTTTAACCCAAACCGATGGAAGAAACGCCGTTTACACCCAAACACGAAAAAGAAAATCTTTTGGATCGTGTTTGCTGTTATCGTTATAGTTGGGTTACTCACAAGGTAAATAGAAATACTAAGATTGGCTACAGTAGCCAATCTTTTTTCATTTACAACACTCTTCTATTCACACTTATTTCACAATTTTTTTATCAATACCATTGACAATGAGAATTAATCTCAGTTATACTGATAACTGTGGTTGAGATTAATTCTCAATTGCAGTTAAGCATTACATATTTTAGGGGGAAACAAACATGAAAAAATTAGGGGCATTTGTATTAATCCTTGTCTTAGCAATATTGACAATGGTAGGTTGTGGCCAAACTGAAGAAAAAACGGCTGAAAAGCCTGCCGAAGAAACTGCAGCAACTAACGAAACAAACGAAACAACTGACGCAACAGAAGATGTAGATCCTGGTGTAGTTAACCTTTACACTAGTAGACACTACGACACTGATGAAGAGCTTTATAAAACCTTCACAGAACAAACAGGAATTAAAGTTAACGTCATTCAGGGTAAAGGCGACGAGTTAATGGAGCGCCTAGATCGTGAAGGCGCAGCAACAGAAGCTGATGTTTTCGTAACAGCTGATGCAGGAAATCTAGCTCGCTTAAAAGAACGTGAACTAACACAAGCAGTAAATAGTGATGTACTTTCTACTAATATCCCTGATGATTTACGAGATGTTGATAATCACTGGTTTGGGTTAACTATGAGAGCCCGTGTACTTGTGTATTCATTAGATCGTGTAGACCCATCTGAACTTTCAACATATGAAGCTTTGACTGAACCACAATGGAAAGGTCGAGTATTATCTCGTTCTTCTGAGAATATCTATACACAATCATTAATGGCTTCTTTCATCGAGTTAAATGGCGAGGAAGCTGCAAAGGAATGGGCTGCTGGTATCGTAGCTAACTTAGCTCGTGACCCACAGGGTGGAGACACTGACCAAGTAAAAGCGGTAGTCGCTGGCGAAGGTGATGTTGCGATCGCTAACACGTATTATATTGGTCGTTTGTTAAACTCTACCGATGCTGAAGACGTTAAGGTAGGAGAGTCTGTAGGTATTTTCTTCCCTAACCAAGATACAAACGGTACTCATATTAACGTAAGTGGCGCAGCTGTTGTTAAACATGCAAAGAACATTGAAAACGCAGTTAAATTTATTGAATTCCTTTCAAGCTTAGATGCACAAGCTGCTTTTGCAGAAAACAACAATGAATACCCAGTAAATCCTGAAGCAAATACAACTGAGCTACTAAAATCGTGGGGTGACTTTAAAGCCCAAGATATCAACTTAACGCAATATGGTGTTCATAACACTCGAGCAATTCAAATTTTAAATGAAGTTGGCTGGAAGTAAAGTATTTCTAAAATGCTACTAAAAGTCAATCAATATGACATTCTTGTGACCGTACCATAATTTAGTGGTACGGTTTTTTATTTTTTATTGATAATGATATTCACTTACAACTATTTTTTCTGTATACTTAACATAGTGCCTATAAAATATAGTAACTCTATATTAATCGCTTTCACTGAATTAAGGATGTGACAACAGTGAGACTATTACAACAAGCAAAACAACAAATCAATCTATGGGCTGTTCTAAGCTTTGTTTTTATCTTTATCATACTGTTACCCAATTTATTAATCGGGATTGAGTTCTTCTCTAAACCAAATGATAATTGGCAGCACATTAAAGATTACTTGTTGCTAGATATATTAAAAAATACAGGAATCATACTCTTTTTTACTGGATTAGCAACTACTATTATCGGAACAAGCCTAGCGTGGTTAATTACTGCTTATAAATTTCCACTCCGCGGATTTTTTAAGTGGGGGTTAATTTTACCATTAGCCATACCACCTTTCATAGGCGCATACACCTACCATGGGATCGTTAATTATACGGGCATTATTCAGTCTACGTTACGAAATTCCTTTGATATTACAGTTAACCAAAAGTATTTTAACATCATGTCGATTGAGGGAACGATCTTTATTTTTACACTGTTCCTTTATCCCTATGTTTTTGTTATTACAAAGAGCTTTTTTGAAAATCAATCATCAGCAATTGTTGAAAATGCTAGACTGTTAGGTGCAAGTTCCTTTGAGGTCTTCTTTCGAGTCATCTTGCCGATCTCGAGAGCTGCGATTATCGGTGGTGTGATGATTGTCTTGCTAGAAGTTATCAATGATTACGGTGTTGTGAAATACTTCGGAATTCAAACATTTATCACAGCTATTTTCCAAACTTGGTTCGCAATGGGGGATATTGACTCTGCGTTCAAGTTAGCAGGGACATTAATGATTGTCGTTATCTTTATTATCGTCTTCGAGAAAATTGCTCGTGGTAGAAAACGCTATAGCTATTCAAATTCAAAAGTAAAGCCAATTCAACCTCAACAGTTAACCGGCAAAAAAGCTTGGCTTGCTTTCGGTTACTGTTCGTTAATTTTTGGCTTTGGATTTCTCATTCCGTTTTTACAGCTCGTAAGATGGATGATTATGACGTATGAACGAATTTTATCTGCCGAGTTTTTTACTTTAGTCAAAAATTCATTTATGGTAGCAGCTATTGCTGCAGCTTGTATCGTTATTATTGCTCTAATTATTGCTAATTACAGCCGCATACACAAAGGCCTTGTCCCTAAAGTAATCTCAAAGGTTACTGTAATCGGCTATTCTATTCCAGGCGCAGTAATTGCTGTCGGTGTTATAACGGTCTTCCTAGCGTTAGATGACTATATTTATACCATTTTTGCTCGCTTCGGCAGTGATCCAACCTTCATACTAAGAACAAGTCTTATTATGCTAGTTTCAGCTTATGTTATCCGCTTTTTAGCTGTTGGTTATAACTCGATTGAAGCTGGATTTGAAAAGGTTGGTAATAGTTTTACAGAAGCGTCAAGAACATTAGGTTCGTCAACGTATAGCACATTCTTTCGAGTTGATATACCGATGATTAAAGGAGCTATATTTGGTGGTTTCATTCTAGTTTTCGTTGATATTCTAAAGGAATTACCTCTAACCATGCTTTTACAGCCATTTAATTTCCAAACACTTGCAACAAGAGCGTTCCGTTATGCTAATGATGAAATGATTAGTGAAGCAGCATCCGCTTCTCTCCTCATTATCTTAATCAGTGGAATTTCTATCTTTATCTTCCATAAACTTTTGGAAAAGGAGCCGAGCTAATGTTTATCCAAATCAAAGATTTGCAGTATCAATATAAGAATGCCAAAGCAGCTACAATCAAGAACTTCACTCTAGATATTGAACGTGGTGAAATCATCTCTATCCTTGGAGAGAGTGGTAGTGGGAAAAGTACGATCTTAAGGTTAATCGCTGGTTTGGAAACACCTAACTCAGGATCTATCTCAATAGATGGCAATCGGATAGTTGATAATAATAATTATGTTCCTCCTGAAAAAAGAGGTGTCGGCATGGTCTTTCAAGACTATGCGCTATTCCCACATATGACTGTGGAGAAAAACATTAAATTCGGATTAAGAAATATGAACCGTAGAGAGAAGCAACAACGCCTGAACGAAATGCTTGAACTTATCAATTTAGTTGACTTTAAAGATCGCTATCCCTATGAGTTAAGCGGAGGTCAGCAACAACGGGTTGCTCTCGCTCGTGCTCTTGCACCAGCTCCGTCGTTATTGATCTTTGATGAACCATTTAGTAACTTAGATGCGCATCTACAAATTAAAATACGCGAAGAACTTCGTAAGATCTTAAAACAAACAGGGATTACCTCAATTTTCGTTACTCACGACCAGGAGGATGCAAGAGCGTTAGCAGACCGTATTGTGTATATTGCCAACGGTGTAGTCAACCGTGTCGGAACTGCTGATGAAGTATTGGGAAGAGAGAAAAAGATACTCGTAAGTGTGAATTAGCTACTTATTTAAAAACAATCTTTGTAAAAACAAGAACTAAGGCACTCGGCCTTAGTTCTTGTTTTTTACCTTCCTATCTTCCTCTTACTTAAATACCCTTTCTGCCCAGTATGTTCAGTAGTAAAATCAACTGTTACATTTACTACTGCATCTCTCCAGCCAGTCTGCTCCCAGTTCAGCGTATCAAAAAAATTTGGGTCCATCGCCCAAAGTCGATGACCTATAAGCCACGGCTCAACATTATCTTCTTTCATTTTATTTATCGTATTATTGAGGATCGTTTCAATTTCTTTGGCTACTTTTTCATTAACCTTTTTTACGAGTTGATTGGTTATCTTTATTTCAGGTGTTCCTACTTCCGTGATTTCTCCCTTACCCTTTATAATGATATTTACTGTCAATGGCTTCTTTTTTTCAAAAGAAATTCTAGAAGTCAGTTTCCCTCTAGAAATGGCAATTTCCTCACTACCTACATTTGTATCAATTTTTGTCGTGTAATTTACATTATCAACGTAATTGTTCTTCAAAAGCTCACTGAGCCCCACCTCATAATTAACCAATTTACTAACCAACTTATGATCTTTAATGACAGCCATCCCTTGAATGTTGATTTTACCCTCTCCATTTATGTGCCCTAAAGGAAGTGTCGCTGCCCCTGATATCATATTAGAATCTCGACGGTATTCAAATAGTTTTACATCATTGGTTCTAGAGATTTTCTGGTCTGCTTGAAAGAAACGATTTAAGTACAGAGAAGGCAGGCTAACTAACGGTGATTCAGTAGAAATAAACTCCTGTGCACTTCCTCCTTCTATTATAAGAAGGAAGATTTGGTTAGCAACCTGTGGTAGCCGATCAAAAAAGTCGATCACTCGGTCAATTCCATCTCTCGATACTTCTTCGCTTAATGTAACTACTTTCAGATGACCAAAGAATAAGACAGTTGGTGTCATCGCTTCTATTTGAGTAATGGCATCTAGAATTGTCTTTCCCTTTGCTGAAAAGGTTTCGAACTCACTAACAGAACCAGATGAAGTAGCTTCCTGGCCACCAGTTAACAAGATAGGTATTTGAAGCGTAACGTTATAAAGAGTTTCAGTATTGTCGCTTTTTTCTAAGTCAATAGCCATACCTACAATCATTGATCTATGATCAATTTCTCTAGCGTCATTGATACAACTCGTTAGTAACACTAAAAGGGCTAGATGAACGAAAAAGAGGCTAGATGGTTTCACTATGAAAACCCCTTTTACGTTTTATTAATAAGAATGCCAATAAACATACAGGAAGAAAAAACGAATAGATTATATTATTAAAATGTATCGGTAGCCAAATTTGCTCAACAAAGTTTGGCATCCATGTAGTCACTCCAAATAATGCTACTAACGATAGGAAGAGATATCGAAACGAGCTTTTCATTGGATAGAGACGTTGTAACAGAAAGAGCAAAAACCAAGCTTGTATAAGCATAATTTTGTAGTAGGCAATGATCCAAATACCCAGAAAAAACAAATCTAACCTCTCTACTACTCCGGTTCTTGTGGACAAAGATTGTACTAAAGCTGTAAAGGGCGAGACCAACGTAATCGTTTGATCAAAGCCAAAGGTACCGACGACGACAATACAAATTGCTACATAGATAATAACAACTAACAATACACCGTATAACATTGGTCTAAAGATGGCAGCACTCTTCTTTAAAAATGGTAAATAACCTAGAATAACAATAACTCCCGTATATCGGGCCATATCACTCATAGAGCTTTTTAAAAATGTAAAAAGATCCGTAGTCCATATGGGCGGAATGTAGATCCACCTAAAATACTCACTAAAACCCATCCCTATAATTGAAAAAAACAGCAAAAATTCCACAAATATTAACGCTACCACAAACCGACTTATCGCTGTAATGCCATAACCTAAACCAACTCCAGATACTATTAAAAAAAGCAGAAGCACCACCCATTGTTCGGTATTAGGTAGCAAATATATTTTAGTTATTAATCCTAAGGCCTCTAAACCATAGACAATGGCAAAAAACGTGCTAACTGCAAAATAGACGACCACCAACTTGAATAGCCACGACCAAATTGATTTTTTTAGTTCGTAAAAAAAATCGTGACTCTCGTATTGTGAACTGAAAATCTTAAGCAGGTAAAATAGAAGTATGTACGGCAGAACTGCTACCATCACTTTTAACCAGGCGCTTCTTACCTCGTCACCTCCAACATAAGGGAGAAAAGTAACACCTAGCGCAATTGTTGAACAACAAGTAATAGCAAAAAGATCAATTCCTTTAAATTTACGAACTACTTCCAAAGTTTTGCTCCCCTTTCCTGTAGTTGCCCCTTGAATTCTTGAGCCTTCTTATACAACTGAGTCATTTTCATTGGTGATAAAGGTGAAATATACGGACGAGAGTGTGTCTCAAGATTGCAGATGTGAATGAATGTTAAACAAAAACCTAGAACAAATCCGTATAGACCAAATAAAGAAGAAATAATTAAAAACCCGTAACGGATAACTCTTAAAGAAGAAACCATTTCCCACGTAGGCGTTGTGAATGATGCTATCGCTGTAAAGGCAATAACTATAACCATCAAGCTACTAACAACCCCCGCCTCTACTGCTGCGGTTCCAATTACTAGCCCCCCTACAATACCAATTGTTTGTCCAACAAAACTAGGGAGTCGTGTACTAGCCTCAACAAGTACATCGAGAGCAATCATCATGATTAATGCTTCTGCAGCTGCAGGAAAAGGTATTTGTGAACGTGACTCTGCTATGGTAAGTGCCAATGTCTCTGGAATTAACTCCGGGTGAAAAGCAACTAGTGACACGTAAAGAGCAGGTAACGCTGTAGAAAGAACCATGCATAAATAACGAATAACTCTTAGAAATATTGCGTTATAAATTGAACTGAAACTATGGTCATCACCAACTAGGTACAACTCGAACAATGAAACCGGTAATACAGAAGCAAACGTTACATTATCAATGAAAATAGCAACCTTACCTTCACCCAAAGCTAGTGCAACATTATCTGGTCGTTCAGTACCGAATACTTGTGGAAAAATGGACTTTGGATTATCAATAATCTTCTTATTGAGTTGACCTAAGGTAACTAGTTGATCTATTTCTACATCCCTTATTTTCTTATCTAAATATCGCAAATAGCTGTTGTCCGCGTATCCTTCAATATACATCAAGGTTACTTTCGTATGAGTGAGGGAACCGATTTCATAGTTTTTTGTTTTTAACCGTGGATCCTTTACAAGTTTCCTCATTAATGAAATGTTCGTCTGAATATCCTCAATAAATCCAACCTTAGGTCCAAATATTTGATATTGACTAGTCGGTTCTGCAATATTTCGCTTTTCTTTTCCAGGCACTTTTACTTCAACAGGGAATTGTCCATCTATATGACAAATCGCCCCTCCATCAAATAAGGCAAAGATAACTTCACCCCATTTTTTCACAACAGTATTTTTGGGATTATCGATCGACTGTAAGGGATCTTCAACAATTTCTGGGCGTGTCTCCAATAAAGGCTTAACAACACTAATCTGAAGTAAATCTAAATCAACAATCCCCTGTAGGAAATAAACAATCACTTTCTTACCTTGACCAAGCAAGATTTCTCTATATGTAAAATCGTCGCACAATTTAAAAATCTGCCTAATTTCTGCATCAAACAAATGGCTATTCTGTGGTGGTTCCTTGGAAATAGTTAAACTAGTAAGATATTCTTCATATTTATCTTGCTTAAGCGTATCTTTGTGATTTGAGAACATAAAGAACCCCTCTTTGATAAAAAACTTAATAGGAGTAGTTTGCATCGTAACATACTATTTATTCCCAATAACCAAACAAAAAAAGAACCACATAATTGTGATCCTTCTTTCCATTTAGCGACTTTTGACTAATAAATTTACTGCCTCTTTAATTGTTTCCTCCGTTCCTTCACCTTTCTCAACTTGCCTTCTAATACATTCTTCTAGGTTGCTACTTACTACAACTCCAATCGCACGGTCTAGCGCACTGCGGATAGCTGCCATTTGCCCGACAACATCCTGACAGGGCTTATCTTCCTCCATCATTCTCAAGACACCTCTAACCTGTCCTTCTATCCTTTTTAATCTATTCTTTACTTTGTCATCGTATTTTTCCATATCGTTTCCCTCGCTTCAAGGTACGTAGTGTGTACCTAATTGTTTTGCAATAATATCCAACTAATCCTACTTCTATTTTAAAATATGACAATAATTAAAACAATGCTGCCACCTATGTTTTTAAGACTCTATTTTGTGATTTTTATCACACCAATTTTTCATAGTGATTTTATAATTGCACTATAGTAGTTTTCACTATTTAAACTGCTTTTATGGTTAATAACTATATTATGTTGTAAGTGTCACTATTTTTTCACAATTACGGAAATAATTTGTGATCATTATCCTATATTATGTAATCGTGGGGGTCTTAATTATCATAAAGAGGAGGGTTATTCATGGCTAAAAACAACACAAACCTACAGACAAAAAAAGGGTATGTTTCGCCAGAACCAGATTCATCCCTGAAAGGAACCTTGATTTTCACTATGTTTGTTGGCGTCTTCATCGTTGGTTCCTGGGCAGCTATTTTTTACTTATTTCTAGATAGAATGTAATTTTGTGAGAGGGGGAACTTTTATGCATTTACATCGTTATGAAAAAATATGGTTAACATTTGGTATTGGATCTTTATTTGTATTTTTAGCAGTATTAGGAGTTAGTGCATTCGCATTTGGACAACAACCACCTAGCCACATGGCTACAGTGGATCCACAAAACTTAAGTAATGAGGCGCCGTTTAATGAGCCAGGTTTACGTCAAATAGACGAAAATACGTACCAGGCTACGATTATTGCAATGGCTTTTGGATACTCACCAAATAGAATTGAAGTTCCGGTTGGGTCAACAGTTCGTTTTCAGGTCACTAGTTCAGATGTTGTTCACTCATTTACAATTCCAATGACAAATGTGAACTTCATGGTTACTCCTGGTCATGTCAACATGGCCGAACATACTTTTACTGAGCCTGGTACGTACCTCGTCTTATGTAACGAGTACTGCGGTACTGGACACCACTACATGCAAATGGCGATTGAGGTGAAATAATGAGAAATTCAGCATTAAGAGTCGATGAGTTTGTTTCAGAAACGGAAATTAGAGTAGCACCAAAAGATGCCACTCTTAGCATGGCACATCTTCATATAGCATTTTTTGCTTTTATCATTGGTGCACTTATGGGGCTTTTACAAGGTCTTGTTCGTGGAGGAATGATTGAACTTCCTAGCTGGCTTGGATACTATCAGATTTTAACTGTACACGGAGTCCTATTAGCACTTGTATTTACTACTTATTTTATTTTTGGATTTCTATTTGCAGGGGCAAGTCGTACACTTGGAGCATTCTCAAATGGTCTTCGTAAGTTAGGTTGGGCTGGATTTGGGGTTACAACAATCGGGACCTTAATGGCAGCGGTGTTAATTTTAGCTGGTGAGGCATCTGTTCTTTATACCTTTTATGCACCACTTGCAGCACACCCGTTCTACTATGTTGCTTTAACACTGTTTGTTGTTGGTACTTGGATTGCAAGTGCAGCTATCCTTGCTCATTATTTTAATTGGAAAAAGGCGAACAAAGGGCAAAAAACACCTTTGTTTGGATATATGGCTACAGCAACTCTTATACTTTGGATCGTCGCATGTTTAGGGGTAGCAGCTACAGTATTATTACAAATGATCCCTTGGTCTTTTGGCCTTGCAGATAAAATGAATATATTATTAAGCCGTACACTGTTCTGGTATTTCGGACATCCATTAGTTTACTTCTGGTTATTGCCTGCTTATATAGCTTGGTATGTTTGTATGCCGAAAATCATTGGCGGAAAATTATTTAGTGACTCACTTGCTCGATTAGCGTTTGTCTTATTCTTACTATTCTCTATTCCTGTTGGGTTTCACCATCAATTAATGGAATCTGGGGTATCCGACCTATGGAAATTTATTCAAGTAGTCTTAACCTTCGTCGTTATTGTTCCTTCATTAATGACTGCTTTTTCTATCTTTGGTACGTTTGAACAAACTGCACGTTCTCAAGGTGGTCGCGGAGCGCTTAGCTGGTTAGGAATTCTCCCTTGGAAAGATGTTCGGTTCTTTGCTCCATTCATGGGAATGTTAATTTTCATCCCTGCTGGTGCTGGTGGTATCATTAATGCATCTAACCAAATGAATGCTGTTGTTCATAATACGTTATGGGTTGTAGGGCATTTTCACTTAACAGTCGGTTCAACTGTTCTATTAACATTCTTTGGTATATCTTACTGGCTAATTCCACATTTAACAGGACGTAGGTTTACACCGTTTATAAATCGCCTAGGTATGGTTCAAACTTGGTTATGGGCAATTGGTATGTTCTTTATGTCAGGTGCGATGCACTTATTGGGACTTCTTGGGGCTCCACGTCGTACTGCGTACACAACATATCAAGACCATTCAACTGCATTAGCTTGGTTTGAAGGTGTATTTACGAATTATATTACAATGGCTATCGGTGCGGTAATTTTAACCGCGGCTGCATTGCTTATGTTCTATAACTTTATCTACATGGTTTGGTTTGCTCCAAAAGGAGAAACTGCATTCCCAATAAGTGAGCCTGCGAGTGACGCTTCTACAACACCTGCAATTTTCGAAAACTGGAAATTATGGATCGGTATTGTTGTCTTATTAATCCTTTTCGCTTACACAATCCCGGTTTACGATATGATCGTTAACGCACCACCAGGATCACCGGTGTTTAATCACTTGATAAAGTAGAGATTTAAAACCACTAGGTTCCCCTAGTGGTTTTTGCTTTTTGTAGGAGGCAAATTTACACATCGCAGCATGAAATAGAAAAAACGTAGAGCGATGAAGTCCTTCACTCTACGTTTCTTTATTTGACTTTGTCTCACCCTTCCAATCGAGCATAGCACCCTTCACGTTCGTTACATTCTCGTAGCCTTGCTCTTTTAGGAAAGCCGCTGCTTTCATACTTCTACTACCACTACGGCATATCACAATGATTTCTTTATCTTTCGGTAAATTCTGATACGTTGTTTCAAATGTACTTAAAGGATAATTAATAAAGCCCTCAATATAGGCCTCTTTGTATTCATAATCCTCCCTAACATCAATATAAACGGCACTGTCGTTCTCAGCCATCCGATTTGGTAAATCGTTTACATCTAATTGTTTTACCCCTGTTATCGCTTCCTCATTACAGCCTGAAAGGAACACCAACATCAATAATCCGGCAAACAGAAATTTTAGTGTTTTATTCATATTAAACATCCCCTCAATTTGCTCATGCTATTTACCCCTATAATTATAATACAAATAGTGATATACCCAACCTCCAAGATTTGAATTTTTAAAGGCAATTGCGGAGGTACCTACATACAATAATTTACGCTCAACAATACATGATTCGGTATGGTGATTTGATTATGGAAACGAGATCAAACGATTATAAGTTAGGTCATATCCTAACTATCTTTGCTTTATTAGCGGTTTTTATCGTATCTAACCTGTACATTATGATTCCACTACTCGGAAACATCAGTAACACATTTTCTATTTCAACATCTGAAGCAAGTCTTTCGATCAGCGTATTCTCATTTTTTTATGCTTGCGGATTAATCTTCTTCGGTCCTTTATCAGAACGATTTGGATTAAAAGAGACGATTTGCTCTGGTTTGGTTGTTTTAATTATACTCATGCTAGCAGGATACTTTATGACAAGCTTCAATACCCTTCTTTTCTTACGAGGGCTACAAGGGTTTTGGGCTGCCACGTTTGCGCCAGTATCGTTTATCTATGTACTTACCGTATTAAAGGTTGAACATCGCGGCTTAACAATCGGTATGATAAATACCGGGTTCTTATCTGCCGGGGTTATCGGACAATTACTAAGCACTTCGGTTACTTTAGTTGTTGATTGGCAAGGCATTTTTTTGACTTTAGCAATTTTGTATTTCCTTATCTTGATATATGTCTTAAAAAAACTCCCTCGACCAGAAAAACCACAACAAGCTAGATCAGTTTTAACACTTCTAAGACTTTTACTAAAAATTCCGCTTCGCAACGATTTAAGGAGACTTTACTTTATTACCTTTACCACCTTGTTCGCATTTGTCGCATACTATACTGCACTAGAAAATATGTTTCTTCATTACTTGAACACTCCTCCAACAACAGCTTTACTAGTACGAGGTTTAGGACTAATTGGATTAGTAATTACCATTTACGCTGAAAAGATAGCACGACATTTCAGCTATGAGAGTACGATCCGCTACGGTATTTTATTAAAATTCATAGGTTTACTTTTTAGTGGGACAATAAATGTCTATCTAGTTGGCGTAGGTTCAATCATTTTCGTTGCTGGAGTGGCAATCATCATTCCTTCTTTAATACATCTAATCGGAGTTAAGGGTGGCCAAGATCGAAATCTAACCATTTCAATGTATAGCTTTATTTTATTACTAGGGGCAAGCGTTGGGAGTGGCATTTCAATATTTTCTAGCTATTCCATACAGCTGTTCGCCTTAGCTTGCTTACTACTCTGTTCGTTCTTCACAATCACATTAGAGAAAAAACATATAAATTCATAAGATTTTTATTTACTATTCAAAGTTTTTTTTATAGTGTAGTACCTAGAGGAAATAACCGCTTAACACTAGCAGGCAAGGAGTGTTTCTATGAATGCCGACCAATTAACCGTACTTATTATTAAATACCTAAAAGAAAATAAAAAAGGTGCTCTCGAAAAGGTTCTTGATGAACTTCAGCCTTACGATATCGCCCAACTCTATCAAAACCTACCAGGTAAGCATCATTTTAAATTCCTATTGTATTTATCGCCTCAACAAATTGCTGATCTTATCCAGGAGCTTGACAGTGATTTGCAAATTGAAATCCTTCATCGCCTTGGTATTGAAAAGTCTTCAAAAGTCATGGATTTAATGGAAAATGATGATCTTGCAGACTTATTAAGTGAGCTTTCTGTTGAAAAAATCCAAGAATATCTGGCCGCGATGAAAACCGAGGATTCTACTTACGTCCAAAATTTAATGACCTATTCGCCAGAAACAGCCGGCGGATTGATGACCAATCAATTTGTCTGGATTAAAAATGATTATACTGTGCGGGATGCTGTGGACAAGCTAAAATCGTTTGCGGAAATGAACCACACCATTTACTACCTTTATGTCATTAATGATAATAAAGAACTAGTCGGGGTAGTTTCGTATCGAGACCTACTTCTTAGTGATATTAATGAGAGAATAAGCGATATTATGTTTAATCGGGTGATTTCGGTACCTGTTGATCTTGACCAAGAAGAAGTGGCACAACTTATTCAGCGCTATGACTTCGTTGCTGTACCAGTTGTTGACAAGAACAACAAATTACTTGGAATTGTAACCGTTGATGATGTGATTGACGTTGTCATTCAAGAGGCAAATGAAGATATTGAAAAATTATCGGCATCTGGTAAGGATATTGACTTTAACACAAAGGCAACGACTGCCTCTTTCCGCCGTTTACCATGGCTGATCTTATTATTATTCATCGGTTTAATCTCAGGTAGTATTATAAGTGGATTTGAAGATACAATAGATAAATTCGTCGGTCTTGTCTTTTTTATGCCAATGATTGCAGGAATGACCGGAAACACTGGGACACAATCATTAGCTGTCGTGGTTCGTGGCCTAATCACTCACGATTTAGACAGGAAAACTGTCTTTAAACTTATTGCAAGGGAGTTTGGCGTAGGAATAATCATAGGGGTCACATGCGGATTATTAATAGCAATTATCGCTTATGTTTGGTTAGGACCTATCTATTCACTAATTGTTGGTGGCTCACTAATATTAACATTAATTATCGGAACACTAGCAGGAACAGTCATACCTTTAGCGCTTTATCGGTTGGGTGTCGACCCTGCAGTTGCTTCAGGACCACTAATCACAACATTAAATGACATCTTCTCATTAATTGTTTACTTTAGCCTTGCTACTGCATTTTTATCATACCTGTAAAATAAGAGTGTAACGTTTTGAGCAACTGACTCATTACATTACACTCTTTTTACTAAAGAAGTTTTTCACCGAACAGCGACCCCATTAAGGCTACAGCCACAGTTGCGGTATTGTTTTTATCATCCAAAATAGGATTTACTTCAACAAATTCAGCTGAAGTAATAATGCCGGCTTCAGCTAACATTTCCATTGCTAAGTGTGTTTCACGGTAAGATGTCCCACCTAATACCGGCGTTCCGACACCAGGAGCATCGTGAGGATCTATCGCATCTAGGTCTAGACTTAAGTGAACCCCATCTGTTCCATTTGAGACATGAGCAATCGCTTCTTCCATTACTCTAGTCATCCCTAACCGGTCAACCTCGTGCATCGTGTATACTTTAATACCCTTTTCTTTAATTAACTCTTTTTCTCCAGGATCTAAAGCACGCGCACCAATAATTACAACATTTTCTGGCTTTATTTTTGGAGCAAAACCTCCGATGCCTGTTAAATAAGGGTGTCCAATTCCAAGGCTAACAGCCAAAGACATTCCGTGTATGTTACCAGATGGGGACGTGTCTCCTGTATTTAAATCACCATGAGCATCAAACCAGATAACTCCTAAGTTTTTATAATGCTCGGCTACACCAGCAAGAGTACCAATCGCAATGCTGTGATCCCCTCCTAAAACTAACGGGAATTGATCCATAGCAACTATATCTGAAACCGCGGATGCAAGTTTTTGATTTGCTTTTACTACTTCTTTTAAGTCTTTTAAGTTCTCTTCATCTATTATATCAAAACGATTAGGCCTGCCGATTTCTATGTCACCAATATCATTTACTTCGTAATCAAGGGATTGCAGTCGCTCAACGACACTCGCATAGCGTATAGCACTAGGGCCCATATCAACACCACGGCGTCGTTGACCTAAATCCATAGGCACTCCAATAATCGATATTCTCTTTTTCATAGAAACTACCTCTTTTCAGTTTCATAGATTTACTTTAAAAGCCCTCGTAATGCAAAAGCGACATTCTGCGGTCTTTCCGCAAGCCTTCTCATAAAGTAACCATACCAATCGTTTCCAAATGGCACATAAATACGCATGGTATAACCATCAGCAGCTATTTGCTGTTGCAGGTCTGTACGGAAACCATATAACATTTGAAATTCAAATTGCGTTTTCGGAATATTGTTTTCTTTTGCAAATTTCTTTACTTTGTCAATAATATTATGGTCATGGGACGCAATCGCTGTATAGCTGCCACTTAGTAAGTGCTGTTTAATAATATGGAAATAATTTTCGTCAATTTCAGCTTTATCTTGAATTGCAACTTCCGGAGACTCTTTATATGCTCCTTTTACTAAACGTAGGGAAACACCTTTTAAATCTTCTACATCTCGTGCCGCCCTGAATAGATATGCTTGTATAACCGTACCAACGTTCGAATACTCACGGCGTAATTCCGCTAGTAAATCAAGAGTAGCATCTAAGTGAGAGTAGTCTTCCATATCAATTCTTACAAAAATATTGTGTTTTTGAGCTGTAGCTAAAATTGTTCTCATGTTATCTCTGCATAAGTTACGGTCAATATCTAGCCCTAACTGTGTAAGTTTCAGTGATAAATTACAATTAACACCTGTTTCTGCAATTGCATCTAAGGTTTTCACGCAATAGTCAGCGGCCTCAATTGCCTCTTCACGCTTAAACACGAATTCCCCTAAATGGTCAACTGTGCACGTAAGTCCTTTTGCGTTCAACTTCTTAACAGCATCCATTGCACTTTCAATCGTTACACCCGGGATCACTTGCTGTGCCCCAAGTTTCAAGCCCCATTTCTTGGCACTTTTATTTAGCGTCTTATTTTTCGATAGAAAGAGGAAAAAATTTCTTAAAACCATTTCCATTGTAAAAACCCCTTTTGTTGTCATAAATAATATATTTGTCCTAATGAAGACTTAGACCTTAAGCTACCAATCTAGTGCATCAAAGGAATTTTTTTTAGCAATACATTCGCCTTTTCTAATAGAAGGGAGCAAGTTGCTCCCTTTACTGATCAAAGCAATAAACTATTTATCTTCTAAGACACTAGTAATATGCCCGAGCGCCCAATCTAAATCTTCTTTTGAAATGACAAGCGGTGGTGCAAATCGGATAACATTTACATGTGTTTCTTTACATAGTAGGCCTTTTTCCTTCAATGCTTCACAATATTTACGTGCTGGTTCTGTAAGTTCAACTCCAATAAACAAACCTTTACCGCGAACTTCTTTAATGACAGAACTCTTTATCGCTTTTAGTTTTTCTTGAAAATACTGTCCTAGTTCTAACGAACGTTGAGCCAAATTTTCCTCTTCTAACACTTGTAACGAAGCGACCGAAACAGCGCAAGATAGTGGGTTCCCACCAAAGGTTGAACCGTGCGAGCCTGGCTCAAAAACGCCAAGTACATCTTCGTTAGCGGCCACTGCGGATATTGGCATAACCCCACCACCAAGAGCCTTTCCTAAAATATACATATCAGGTACGACCTGATCCCAATCACAAGCAAAGGTTTTTCCAGAACGTCCTAAACCAGATTGAATTTCATCGGCAACAAAGAGTACATTATTTTGTTTACATACTTCATACGCTTCTTTTAAAAAGCCTTCAGGTGGAATAATTATTCCCGCTTCTCCCTGAATAGGCTCAAGCATAAACGCTGCTGTATTTTCAGTAATAGCTTCTTTTAGCGCACCAAGATCACCGTAAGGAATTATTTTTATCCCCGGAAGCATCGGTCCAAAGCCACGTTTGTATTCTTCATTTGAAGATAAAGAAACTGCCGTCATCGTTCGTCCATGAAAATTATCCTCACAAACTATAATCTCAGCTTGGTTGGCCTGCACGCCTTTTACGTCATAAGCCCAGCGACGAACTGCTTTCACAGCTGTTTCAACTGCTTCCGCACCTGTATTCATTGGTAAGACCATGCTTTTTCCAGTTAAGTTGGAAACCTTTTCATAAAAGTCTCCTAGTTGATCATTATGAAATGCTCTAGAGGTGAGTGTAATGCGGTCAGCTTGATCTTTTAGAGCCTGAATGATTTTCGGATGTCTATGCCCCTGATTTACAGCTGAATAAGCGCTTAACATATCGATATATCTATTACCTTCTGGGTCCTCTACCCAAACACCCTCTGCTTTTGAGATTACAATTGGTAACGGATGATAGTTACGGGCTCCAAACTTCTCCGTTTGTTCAATAATTTTGTTCGTTCTACTCACTGTTATTACCTCCGTCCATTAGACTTGGATGTAAATCCACCAAGGCGACAATTAATGTCGCCCCGGCTAGAAATGAATGCAAACTTACAGTTGTTCAGAAACTAGTTTTGCTTGTGTAAACAATAATAGGTAGTCTGGTCCACCAGCTTTTGAGTCAGTTCCCGACATGTTAAAGCCTCCAAATGGATGGTAACCAACGATTGCACCAGTACAACCTCTATTAAAGTAAAGGTTTCCTACATGGAAATCTTCACGAGCTTTTTCAAGATTTTCTCTATTTCTAGTAAGGACCGCACCAGTTAAACCGTACTCAGTATTATTCGCAATCTCTAACGCATGATCAAAGTCATCTGCTTTACAGAAAGCAACAAACGGACCAAATACCTCTTCATGCATAATGCGAGCATTTGGTTCAACATCAGCAAAAATTGTTGGTTGGATAAAGAACCCTTTTGAGTTATCTCCTGTACCACCAATCACCAATCTTCCTTCTTCTTTACCAATTTCAACGTAGCTCATTATTTTGTCAAAAGCCTTTTGATCAGTTACCGGCCCCATAAAGTTATTAAAATCAGCTGGAGCACCGACTGTTAACTCTTTCGTTAACTCTACGGCTCTTGCTAGAACTGTATCATATACATCTTGGTGAATGATCGCTCTTGAACAAGCAGAACATTTTTGTCCTGAGAAGCCAAAAGCAGATTTTACAATTGATTGTGCCGCTAATTCTAAATCAGCATCTTTATCAACGATAACCGCATCTTTTCCACCCATTTCAGCTACGACACGTTTTAACCATAATTGACCCGGGTGTACCTTTGCAGCACGCTCATAAATTCGAACACCTACTGCTTTTGAACCAGTAAATGAGATAAAACGAGTACGCTTGTGATCTACTAAGTAGTCACCAATTTCAGAACCAAATCCAGGAATGTAGTTAACCACTCCATTTGGTAATCCCGCCTCTTCTAATACCTCCATAAACTTATAAGCAATAACCGAAGTTGTTTCAGCCGGCTTTAATAATACAGTGTTTCCTGTTACTAGCGCTGCAGCTGTCATACCAGCCATAATTGCAAACGCAAAGTTCCAAGGTGGAATAACAATCCCTACTCCTAGTGGAATGTACGATAACTTGTTATGTTCGAATGGTCTGCTTTCAACAGGGAACCCTTTGCTCAATTGAAGCATTTGACGAGCATAATACTCTAGGAAGTCAATTCCCTCTGCAGTATCTGCATCCGCCTCGTTCCATGGCTTACCAGCTTCAAGAACTAAGTATGCAGAGAATTCATGCTTACGACGGCGAATAATTGCCGCTGCTTTAAATAGAATATCTGCACGTACTTCAGGCTTCCATTTCTTCCATGTATTAAATGTTTCGTCAGCTACTTGCATAGCTTTTTCAGCAAGGTCAATATTAGCTCTAGAAACCGTTCCGATGATTTGTTGTTTATTTGAAGGATTAAGAGAGACAATTTTGTCTTCTGTAGTAATTCTTTCCCCATTAATGATAAGATCGTAGTTTTTTCCAAGCTCAGCTTCTACTTTAGTAAGCGCCGCCTCAAATTCTTGACGATTTTTCTCTACTGTGAAATCTGTAAATGGTTCATGCTTGTATGGTACTACCATGAATAATCCTCTCCTTTTCTAAATAACTACTTTTCATTATATACAATGCAAAAACCGTGCCAATTTTATAGTCTACTAGAAAAGAGTTTAAAATCGTTCACAATAGCAAATTTTTTTTGCTATGCAAAGGATTTTTGCTTTTTAGTGCAAACTGTCTTTGCCCCAGGAACCTAACCATAGTAAACTTAAACTAGATACTTACTGGAGGTGCCTTTCTGTGGTTGAATTTAAAGATCCTCAACATTTACTAAAGTTTACAAAATTCTACCAGCATGCAATCAATGAAATTGATAGTGGTGTTCACGTTATTGATGAATATGGGAAAACCGTAATCTATAATCAAAAAATGATGGAAATAGAGGCAATGCACGTTGAGGATGTCATCCATAAAAAATTGCGAGATGTATTTATATTTTTTGAGGATCAAGAAAGCACACTTCTTCAAGCTCTTTACGAGGGCAAAACGACGAAGAACAAAAAACAAACATATTATAATAACAAAGGACAAGAAATTACCACTATTAACAACACCCAGCCAATAATAGAGAATGGAAAAATTGTAGGCGCTATTGAAATTGCTAAGGATATTACTAAGCTTGAGAAACTAATTAGGGAGACTAATCCGATTAATTCCAGTACTTATTATACCTTTGGCTCAATCGTCGGTGAAAGCAATGCGATAAAAGAAGTGATTGAGCAAGCAAAACGTGCAACTCGAACATCTTCTTCTGTCCTCATCGTTGGTGAAACTGGTACTGGAAAAGAATTATTTGCACAAAGTATTCATCATAGTAGTGAACGAAGCAATAAACCATTCATTAGCCAAAATTGTGCGGCAATTCCTGAAAGTTTAATAGAAGGGCTATTATTCGGCACAAAGAAAGGTGCCTTTACAGGAGCAACAGACCGACCTGGCCTTTTTGAGCAGGCCAATTACGGAACAATTTTATTAGACGAAATTAATTCTTTGAGCATCAATCTTCAGGCTAAATTATTGCGAGTCATCCAAGAAAAAAGCCTTCGAAGAGTGGGCGACACAAAAGATACCCAAGTTGATGTTCGGATCATTGCAACAATGAATGAAGATCCGTATCAAGCCATTAAGGAAGGTAGGTTAAGAACCGATCTATACTATCGACTAAGTGTTGTCTCTATTCACATTCCACCATTGAGACAGCGAAAAGGCGACATTCCATTACTAGTTAATACGTTTATCAAGAAGTTTAACCGGCGTTTTCAAATGGACGTCCGAAAAATTGATGAGGAAATACTACGTCTTTTTTATCAATATGATTGGCCAGGGAATATTAGAGAGCTTGAACATGTGATTGAAGGTGCTATGAATTTGATGATTGATGAAGAGCGAATCGACTTTTCCCACCTTCCAAGTCATTTTCGTAATAAGACTCAATTAAAGGAAGATATCCCTGAAATGTTTCAGCTTTCGGAAAGAAAAAGTGATTATCGTCCTTTTACAAAGCCCCTAAAGGATCAATTAGAGGAATTTGAAGAGTATTATATCCAAAAAGTACTTAAGCAGCATAACAATAATGTTACCCAGGCAGCAAAACAGTTAGGATTAAGTCGCCAAAGTTTACAGTATCGCATAAAGAAATTCCAATAAATTTGGGCACATACTCAATCGCTCCTTCATAGGCTATTAGTATGGGTAAAACTCTCAGGTTAGGAGTGGTATATATGGCTCAGCAGGAATTTTCTCCATTATCCGTCCAAAGTTTATTTCTTTTAGGCTCTATCCTATTTTTAATAGGTTCTCTATTATCCTTTAAAAATGAATTAAATAACCATAATAACGGATTGTAAGTCATCCGTTAGTGAAACCAAACCTTTAAAAGTGAAGGTTTGGTTTTTTAATGATTTTTAACATAACTCGTCTATAGTCACGCATACAATACTACATGTCCTTCTATGCGAGGTTGGTTAAATGGCAAAGAAAAAAATTCTTGCGATACTAATTGGCAGTCTCATTATCAGTATCGGTATTAATAATTTTTTCGTTCCTTTTCATATTCTAGATGGTGGAATGATTGGTTTAGGCTTAATCTTACATTATCAATATGATGTAAGTGTCGGAGTAGCAATACTAATACTAAGTATTCCTATTTATGCTGCTGCGTGGATTTGGTACCGCGATTTTTTCTACAATAGTATTGTTGGCTTTATCGTATCAGCTTTGTTTATTGACCTTTTTCATTGGTTGACTATTAGTGTAGAAAACCTCTCCCCACTTATTGGTGCATTAATCGGTGGTTCTCTGCTCGGTATCGGTGTCGGTATTATGTTTCTTTATGACATAAGTACGGGTGGGCTTGATTTACTAGCCCAAATGATTGCCGATTTACTTGAAACAAATGTAGGCATCCTAATATTTGTTGTAGATTTACTCGTGGTATTTGTAGGCATTTCGGTTATTACCTTTGATGAAATTATACTATCGACTATCGCTGTTGCTGCCACAGGAGTTACCACGACAGCAATTGTCATGGTAAAGGAGGAGTAACGACAGCGTATTTCCCAGGAAAGCATCATATGATAAGAAAAAACAAAAATCGAGCGACATATACCGCTCGATTTTTCTTGTAGGTTAGCTCTCTCTTTCAATATACTCAAATAAGAACGATTGACCATTGCGATAAAAACGCGGGTCGTAAATTCCTAGTATACCCTCTTCATCAACAATCACCACAAATGGTGACCATTCGTAGAGGGTTTTCGCTTCAGGTCTTTGAGCAAATAGCTCATCTAAGTTAGTTGCCTCACCACTTACTAAACTCTCTTGTAAAGCTGGTTCCGACCAGAGGTTTACTTGGGAAATTTCTACAATATTCCCATTCTTGCCAATTACAGTATAGTTCCAAGGAAGAAAGCTAGCTGACAAGGCCATTTGTTCATATTTCGGACTCGTCTCTTGATAAATAATATACCCTTGACTCGTTTGAACAGCCACATGCAAAACAATTGCAACCCAAACATACCGATAAATAAGATGTGCTGACCATTTCGATTTTTTCGCGAGAATAAAACCGGTTAAAATAATCGCCCATATTACAAAATCAACAATCGGAATGGTTCCAAATGTGATTCGAATAGTTGAAATCGGCTCAAGATAACCTGTTCCCCAGGCATTAAATAAGTCACTTGTATTATGTATGAAAACTGCTAGTAACCCCATGAAGAAAATCCGCCTATCCTTTACCCGCCAGAAAAGGTAACATAGAAGAGCGAGTACGAACGCCCAAACAGGTACCATGAATATGGAATGTGTAATACCCCTATGCCACATCTGATATTGGCCCCCAGTATCCCACAGTCGAGAAATAACATCACTATCTGGGATTTGACTCCCTACTAAAGTTGTAAAAAGTAATGCACGCTTCTGTTCTTTTGAGTAATTTTGTTTATCGACCGCCCCGTATAATGTTAGACCAAATAACGTATGTGTTATAGTATCCACAGTAAACACCCTCTCCATCTGCATTATTCCTTAATAATCTATCCAACAAAAGAGTATACAGCACTCCCCTTTCCTTCAAGTTCATTAAGTGTTTTACTTCTTTTACTATAACAAGTCCATTGAAATATTTACAAATATTCCTCTATAACGAAAAAGAATGGTCCAAAAAGAGAACCATCCTTACATAATTATCTAATAAAATTCGGAGAGATCGGTATTTCTATCAAATCTCCTGTATAGTATGGACCCACTTGAGTTGGCTGAATTCCTTCAAATTGAACGTATGTGTGTCCAAAATCTCGAGCTGTGAATAAAATCGCTTCGATCATTGCTAGATGACGCGGATGATTTTCAAGGAGTGTTCCATCAGCAAACTTAATAGTTGCGATTTCCTCACTTTGTTCGACGTTGATAATATCAAACTCCTCACCAATAGGAGGCGTAATTTCACCGCTGTCAAAACTTTCGTATTGTTGCATATACTGTAAAGTTTCTTGCAAGCTAGCGCCTTCTCCATTATTTCCTTTTGCACGAATTGACCTGCCAGATACTAAAAACAGATGACCAGTAGCACTTTCGTACAAATAGTATCCGCGATTTTCCACCTCTAGACTAAAGCCTGAAATTGGACCACTTTGACCCCAGAAGGCATTCGGTTCACCATCAGAACTTAATTCAAGCTCCTGAAAACGCGGCCAGAAAGTCTCAATCAATGACTGACTATAGAGATAGGTTTCTGCAGAAGATAGATTTTCTAGACTACCCGTTGGGATATCAATGATTAGCACTCCCCCTTTTCCTTCGAATATTGCATTCATTTCAATTGGAGGAAACATGCCTAAGCCCCAAGGTTCACCCGAGAAACTTTTCTTTACTTCTTTAAAACGATCTATCTCATTTGCGCCATCGGCCAACAACGTAACTTGCACAACAAAATCAGCATTTACCGGCACTGCTAATTTTACAACCTGATCTTGATAAAACTCCTGCTCATACGGCTGAACAGATCCAAGGTAAATTGGATAGAAATCTTCATTTACTGAAGTGATACCAGGCATTTCGATATTGGCTATGCCAGCCATATCCTCTGCCGCATCATCGGTTGTTTCTGCCACTTCCATTCTATACTCTACTTCTGAGTCCTCAATCGTAACATTTCGCTCACTTAAAAATGAAGGTACTATTAGTAAAAGTAGAAAGAAAGCAGCGGCAGCAGCAATCGTCGGAACCATCCACCGTTTATTCGATTTACGAGTACTAAGTTTCTCTTCCTGTAATCGTTCAGAGATTCGCTCAAATAACGCCTCCTTGCTTTGCTTATCCTCTATTTTAGGCATATTTCTTAGTTGATCTTCAATCTTTTTATCATCCCAGTTCGAGGACCGCTTCATCTTCCCACCTCCTTTAGTTCTGAATGATGACTTTCTCCCAATAACTCTTGTAAGGCTTTAATCGCACGATGTTGCGTTGTTTTCACTTTACTTTCTGTCCATCCAAGTATTGAGGCTGTTTCACTTATTGACAAAGATTCAATATATCTCAAGATGATGACCTGCTGTTGATCTATGGTACACTTCCCCAACATGCGATAAACCTCTTTCATTTCTTCTCTTTCCATCAGAATTTCTTCAGGAAGAGGTTCTTCATCTCTAATTTGGAACTCCTTTTCTGAAAGTTCAAAAATACCTAGAAATTTGCGTTTTTTTCGATTTTGGCTTCTGATCCAATCGACACCAACATGCCTAGCGATTGAATAAAGCCAAGTTTTCTCACTACTATCCCCTTTGAATGTAGAATAAGAGTTAAATACTTTAATATATACCTCTTGTACGAGTTCTTCAGCAATTTGCCTATTTCGAACCATGTAAAACAGAAACTGAAATAATGAATGGTGATATGTTTCGTACAAGCGTTCAAATTCATCATTCACTGCTTCTTTCCCCCCTACTAAACTAGTCGTTGTTTTTTATAAAAAGTTACGTCTTTTTTCATTAAGCTGTTCTCAGTAATATGTTGTTATTAAAACCAAGCAGTAAGCAGTAAAGGCATTGCACAAGGTTTGGCAGTATCTTCACTTACATTGAGACTCCTTCAAAAATTTCTTAATCCAATCTTGTTTATAACTCTTTTTCACCAAAATTACCACCACTATTTTTACTCTTTTCTATTATAACTGAAAAAAATAAAAAGACTGCTGAAATTTCAACAGTCTTAGCTAATTTTACGCTATTGGTTGCTTTGGAATAATCTTAAATATTTCACCAGTTTCAAATAGGGAAATTACATCATCCAACCATTTATAATAAGCTTCCGCCTGCAAAAGTTTAGTCAAATCTAGTTCAATTAACTCTTTTATCTTATCGGTGCTGGCTGTTTGTTTAAGACTTTCTAACATCATCTTCGTTTCTTGTATGGCAATCATATTCTGTTCAGTAGCTTGTCTCCAACGAGTAATAAAGACATTAGAAAAGGACCGATACCAATCTTCTTCAGTTTTATACAAATCTTTTCTTACCCCTTTTTCCCAGACGCGCTCGACCATTTGGGCTTCAAGGAGCATTCTTATTCCGGTACTCATACTGGTTTTACTCATTCCAAGTTCCTCGCTCATCTGATCGAGTGTCATTGGCTCCTCCGAAAAATAGACAGTACCATAAAGGCGACCAACCGATGGTGAAATGCCATAAAGATGTATATTTTTAGCTATTTCACTAACGAAACGATCTCGCGCTTTGTTCAATTCTTTAAATTCCTTCTCGTAATTTTTCATCATTCCTCCCCCTACTATATAGAAGCATTCGAATTATTTGTAGTATAACAAACCAATATAAAAGTTAAAAGTTTACAATCGGTCAGGATCTGGGAGGATATAGAAGTATTTCTAAGGATCTGTACTGTAAATTCTATACAGTTTTTACTGTACGTACGATATGTAAGAATATCAAAGAATATACGGTTTGTTAAAAACAAAACAATTATTATATAGTATAAACAACACTAATACAACTGGTATTTTTAGGTTAATGTTTGGTAGAAAACAAACTAAGAAACGAGGTGTTGGCATGTCCAAGATAAAGGTCGAAAACTTAACGAAGGTCTTTGGCAAGAAACCCCAAAAGGCAATGGACCTTCTAGCAAAAAATGTTTCAAAAGCTGAAATATTGAAGCAAACGGGAATGACAGTTGGTGTTAATCAGGCAAATTTCGAAGTAAAAAACGGCGAAATTTTTGTTATTATGGGGCTCTCTGGGAGTGGCAAATCTACATTGGTTCGCCTCTTAAACCGATTAATAGAACCAACAACCGGAAGCGTATGGATAGACGGTGTTGATTTAGCTGCTATGGGAGAAAAGGAACTCCGAGAAGTGCGAAGAAAGAAACTTAGTATGGTCTTTCAAAAGTTTGGCTTATTCCCGTTTCGTACTGTCCTAGAAAACGTCGAGTACGGCCTCGAGGTACAAGGAATTGATAAGGTAGAAAGAAAAGCAAAGGCACTTTCTTCATTAGAGCTTGTAGGTTTAAAAGGTTATGAAGACAAATATCCTAATGAATTATCTGGAGGAATGCAGCAACGTGTTGGTTTAGCTAGGGCTTTGGCAAATGACCCAGACGTATTATTAATGGATGAGGCCTTTTCAGCATTAGATCCACTAATCCGGAAGGATATGCAGGATGAATTACTAGACCTACAACAAAAGATGCAAAAGACGATTATCTTCATCACTCATGATTTAGATGAAGCACTGAGAATCGGTGACAGAATTACAATAATGAAAGATGGCTCTATTGTCCAAATTGGTACTCCTGAAGAAATTTTAACTAATCCGGAAGATAGTTATGTGGAGAGATTTGTTGAAGATGTAGATCGCTCAAAAGTGTTCACGGCGGGCCATGTAATGAAACGACCGGAAACCGTCAATGCAGAAAAGGATGGATTAAGAGTGGCTATGCAAAGAATGAAGGAAGTGGGGATTTCTAGCATCTATGTAACAAACCGCAAAAAAGAGCTATTAGGCGTGGTTAGTGCTGAACAAGTTTCAAAGGCTCCAAAAGATGCTAGCTTACTAGATATTGTGGACCATAACGTTCCTACCGTGCCCCCTGAAACACCACTACACGATTTGTTTGACATAGTTTCATCATCACCAATCCCGGTTGCTGTCGTGGATGATGGACAATTAAAAGGGATTATTATTCGAGGAGCTGTACTAGCAGCTTTATCATCAGGAACGGAGGTGAAAACAAATGAATCTGATACCGCGGCTTCCGCTAGCTGATGGAATTGATGCATTTGTAGATTGGTTAAAAAATGCTGATGGATTATTTAAAGGAGTTACTGCATTTATCCGTTTTTTTGTAGATTTATTAAGTAAGGGGTTAGCTACCGTTCCTGAATGGTTATTTATTCTATTAATTACGGCATTGGCGTTTTTTGCTACCAAAAGGCGCTTTGGACTTCCAATCTTTGTCTTCTTGGGATTATTCCTCATTCAGAATTTAGGCTATTGGAATGATATGTTACTAACACTTTCTCTAGTATTAACTTCTGCAGGTATCTCTGTCGTTATCGGCGTACCAATTGGGATTTGGATGGCTAAGAGTAAAACAACGGAAAATATTATGACACCAATACTAGATTTTATGCAGACAATGCCAGCTTTCGTTTACTTAATCCCAGCAGTAGTATTTTTTGGAATTGGTATGGTTCCCGGGGTAATTGCCTCGGTCATATTTGCCATGCCACCTACTGTTCGCTTAACAAACCTAGGGATCCGACAAGTATCTACTGAACTGATTGAGGCAGCTGATGCTTTTGGTTCAACCGCTTTTCAAAAACTTTACAAGGTACAGTTACCAATGGCAAAGAAGACAATTATGGCAGGTATTAACCAAAGTATCATGCTTGCATTATCAATGGTAGTTATCGCCTCGATGATTGGAGCATCAGGACTTGGGACTAAGGTTTATTATGCAGTAGGAAGAAATGATGCAGGTGGCGGTTTTGAAGCTGGGATTGCTCTTGTAATTGTTGCCATCATATTAGATCGCTTAACCCAAAGTTTCAATACTCAAAAGGGAACTATCTAAAAGGTTTTTACTCATTTTAGAGTTTAAATAAATATCATAATTTAAGAGGAGAGGACAAACATGAAAAAATACTTAAGAAATCTTGGAGTTGTAGCCGGGCTTTCATTAACACTGCTTGTTGCAGGTTGTGGAGCTGATACAACAAGTGGAGACGCTTCTATCGCAGAGCAACTAAACTACACAATTACAGGAATCGACGCCGGTGCTGGTATCATGGCTGCTACCGAAGAGGCCATTGAAGCGTACGGACTAGAAGGGTATAACCTTCAGACTAGTTCATCAGCAGCTATGACAGCAGCTCTTGCCGCAGCTTACGAGAACGAGGAACCGATTGTTGTAACAGGTTGGACACCTCACTGGAAGTTTGCTAAATATGATTTAAAATACTTAGAAGATCCACAAGGTGTCTTTGGTGAAGCTGAAAGCATTCATACGATTGTTCGCAAAGGGCTAGAAACAGACCACCCCTCTGCTTACCAAGTATTAGATAACTTCTACTGGGAACAAGCAGACATGGGAGAAATCATGGTCGCAGTTAATGAAGGTGCCGATCCTGCTGACGCTGCAGCTGAGTGGGTAGCAAATAACCAAGACAAGGTCTCTCAATGGACTGAAGGTGTTGCTGAAGTAAATGGCGATAAGTTGACTCTTGTATTTGTTGCTTGGGATTCAGAAATTGCTTCTACACACATGATTGGAAAAGTATTAGAGGATATCGGCTACGATGTTGAGCTTTTATCACTCGAAGCGGCAGGTATGTGGACTGCAGTTGCAACTGGAAGTGCTGATGCTTTAGTTGCTGCTTGGCTTCCTGGTACACACGCTGTGTACTACGAAGACTATAAAGAGGATTTCGTTGACCTTGGCGTTAACCTAGAAGGTGCTGCCATTGGTCTAGTAGTTCCTGCATACATGGATATCACATCAATTGAAGACTTAAATAATTAGGTGAAAAAAGGCTGCTTCGGCAGTCTTTTTTTCCATTTTAATAGGTAATTGTAGCTGACTTCTATTATTATTTTTAAAAATATGTATACTTTATTATGAGGTTACCCATGATCTTACTAATATCGTGTTAGAGGTGAACACATGGAATTTTTCTTATGGCTTTTAATTATTGCACTTTTTATCATTAGCTTTGTTGGTTTAATCTACCCGATTATTCCTTCTGTTGTTTTAATTTGGGTTGGGGTAGCTATTTACTATTTTTTCATGTTTCCAGAAGCGGTTTCATGGTGGACCTGGAGTACATTTATCATTCTAACAATTTTGCTATTTATAACTGACTACTTAGCTAACATGTTCTTTGTAAAACGGTACGGAGGTTCAAAATGGGGGCTTCGCGCCGCTACTATTGGAGTTATTGTCGGTTGTTTTGTTATACCACCTTTCGGAATTCTGATCGTCCCCTTCGTTCTGGTATTACTTACAGAACTCGCCCAACAAAAAGCTGTTGGGGAATCTGTAAAGGTTGCAACCGGGACGCTGATTGCCTTCCTAAGCGGTACTTTTGCAAAGGCTGTTATCCAAAGTGCAATGATTATTGTATTCTTGCTAGATATTTTTCTTTAAAACTATATATAAAAGCTATGCCCCGAGTAGAGGCATAGCTTTTTTCCAGTAGCTTCAGGCGCCATCTACGTTATGGTTACTCGTCGCAAAGTTCGGACACCTTGTTCTTTTCTTATTCAATCAGTTCCATTACTCTTGGTGTTCTAGCTTAAAGTAAAGTGAGTTGTAAATATGCTCAACTTCTTGATCTGTCATGTTTTTTAATTGACCTGAGTCTAGACCCTTCATTTTCTCAATAAAATTAATCATGTTCTTACGCTCTTGTCTGCTCACAACAATCTCCCCTTTTAATTATTGTATTGATACACACAACATTTATTAAATGTATTATATAACAGGTTAATTGAAGGGTCAACAGCAATTGGAATATTTTTAGTATTTTTGCGAAAAATGGGCTGAAAACAATTGCTGGGGAGTTTTTTCATTAATTTTTTTTAATTGTTATCAATTACAACCGTATTTATGCTATCCTTGTTAGTATATAGCTTGTCTACTGACTATATTTTTTAAGGAAGGTGTTAATAGTGAAAAAAATAAAATATACGGTTTTAACACTTGCGTTATTACTAGGTTTAACTGCATGCGGACAAGGTACAGCTCAGCCGCCAGAAGAACAGGAGCCTGTTGCAGGAGCAGAGCCTGAAGTTGAGGAAAACGAGAAAACCCCCGACCAAACAGAAATATCTGCCGAAGAACCAAATGAGCCTGAAGTTGAGATACCTACTCTAGATAAAATTTATCTGTACTACTCTGATAACGATTTAATGAATATCTATCGTGTCGAACATGATGGCCCATATACCAAGAATGAAGCAGGTATTCATAGCGCTTTAGAAACTTGGCTCGCCGGACCAGCACAAGAAGGGTTAACTGGGCTAGTTCCTGAAGGTGTACTAGTACAATCTGTTGAAGAACGAGAAGGGACACTTTATGTATCTTTTTCAAGTGAACTTTCCGAAGCAAACTTAGGTTCTACTGGTGAAGGTATGTTAGCAGAACAAATTGCCATGATCGTTGAACAGTTTGGTTATGAAGAAGTGTTTGTCCTAATTGATGGAGAAGTAATTGATTCCTTATTAGGCCATCTTGATTGGAATGAACCCTTTGCTGCTAATTCTCCAGAGGACTACGAACTTTATAATGAATAATAGGTTGGGTGACAATGAAACGTCACCCTTTTTTCATTTTGGGATACTACTTACGGCATTCAAATATTTTATACTAAAGATGATAACAAAATGGGAGGTTGAACCATGTTAAAAAGCACAAATCAAACCGTACTCCATAGTTACCCTGGGTTAATTGCCTTAGTAACTTCAGAATGGAACGGCACAAAGAATATCATGGCAGCAGGTTGGCACACATACATTTCCTATGATCCACCAATTTATGGAGTAGCTATAGGAGAAGGCCGTTTTACACATCACCTAGTTAAACATTCTGGTGAGTTTGCCATTCAGTTTGTACCTGCAGAATATGCCAAATACATTGAGGCAGCAGGCAAAAAATCAGGAAGAGATGGAAACAAATTTGATCTTCTGAACATCTCTCATAAACGCGGCGAGACTGTCAATTGTCCAATTTTAACTGAGGCATATATTGCCTACGAATGTAAGGTGAGAGACGTACAAACATATGGTGACCACGATTGGTTCGTAGGTGATATTACGGTATTCCATAAAGATGAGACACGTTTTGTCAATGGACTACCAAATTGGGATAACATTGAAATTCCCCTGTATCTCGGTCAATCCAAATACATCATCGCTGACAAAGAAACAAAGATTGTTACTATAGATGAAAATAAATAGCAAAAAAGAGCCGTAATCTGGCTCTTTTTTGCTATTCACACTCTACTATTCTTTCTCTGCTTCGACAGGAATTAAGATTTCACCTGTTTTCCTACCTTTTTCAAGGAGTGCTAATACTACTTCTGTTAGCTTACCATGAGGGTATGGTTTCGTTAGATAATGACCTACGCCTAAGTTAACACCGCGCTCTTTCTCATCAAGCGCAGAAGAGATAATAATAGGAATGTCTTTTGTCTTGCCGCTTTTCTTTAATTCTTCAATTACATGCCAACCATCAATTTTATCGCCTAGCATAATATCCAGAATAATTAGGTCCGGGGTTTTCTCATTTACAGAAGAAATGGCACTTTCACCATCTAAATAATGTTTAACTTCAACGTCAAGTTCTTTTAATTCGTCTAATAATAGCATTCCTAGACTTTCATCATCTTCAACGATCATTACTATTGGCTTATCGTGATCCTCTAGTTCAACAAGATTGACTTTTTTATTTTTTTCATGGAATAAAGGCAATGTCACAAAAAAAGTACTTCCCTGACCCAAGGTTGAAGAAACTGAGATTACTCCATTATGCGCCTCAACAATTTTCTTACTTATTGCTAATCCTAGTCCAGTACCTCCAATTTTTCGACGGTCTGAGTTATCAATACGGTAAAACTTTTGAAAGAGCTTGGACAATTCATCTTCAGGAATACCTAAGCCCTCATCTTCTACGGAACAAACCAACTGGTCCTTACAAGTTAACCGAATGGTTACTTTCCCCCCGTTAGGTGAAAATTTCACTGCATTACTAATGAGGTTTGTAAATAGTTGTATGAGTTTCTCCTCATCTCCTAGGCTAAAAATGTTGCTTTTTTCAGTTTCAATTATAAATTGATGCTGTTTATTAGTGGTTTTAAATGTGGTAACTATATTTTTAACAAGGGCGACCAAATCTATTTTCTTTTTCTCATATATCTGTTTGCCAGATTCCATTCTTTGAATATCCAAGAAATCGTTAATTAGATTTGTTAGTCGCGACGCCTCTTTATGAATAGTTTCTAGATATCTTTTTTGTCTTTCTGGTTTTAAATCCTTGGTTAACATTAACTCTGCGAAACCCAGAACACTAGCTAACGGAGTCCTTAACTCATGACTCACCGTACTAACTAACTCTGATTTCATTTGATCTACTTCATACTCCGCAGTAATGTCGCGATGTACAAAAAGGGTACCCAAACGATACTCTTTTCTATTCATTGAAACAGCATAAATATCAAAGATTTTATTCGCTGGTGTTTTTATTTCATAACGATATGTTAAAACCTTTTCATCTGTATTTGCAATGGCTTCTTTAAAAAATTCAATAAAACCATCAAAGTTATCGACACGATCTTTGAAAAGAGCTGACCATTGCTCAAAGTCATTATTACTTTGAAGGTCTATTTCGCCTCCAAGAATTTCTACAAACATTTCATTGTACTGAAGCAATGCCCCACTAATATCTAATAAAGTAATTCCTTCATTCACATGATCAATAATATCTTGACTTAATTGTCTACGAATTTCGGTTTCTTCAAAAGAAGCTTGCAAACGGGCCTGGTGCTCTTCTAAATCGGCTTGTTGTGCCATTAACTCTTCATTTTGCGCTGTTAATTCCTCTTCCTTATTCTGAATGCTTCGGGCCATTTCTAGAAATGAATTTGATAAGGTTCCAATCTCATCTTCTCGTTTTTCAAAGGAAGTATTATGAAATTCACCCTTGACGAGTTGCTGAGAAGCTTTAGTTAAGTCTATTAAAGGTCTTCCCAAGTTAATACTTAATCTATTGATGAAAAACCCCAAGATTAACAAGATTAGTAATATATATGCTACGTAAATCCAATTAAATAACTCACTTACCTTTGTAAGATTTTTGTTAACGTGATGAAGTTTCATGTCTATAGATTTAGTAAAGGTCTGAGTATACCCTACTAATTCGGTGACTCGATCCCTAGCTCCAGAATAGGCCAATGCCTTTAATCCCTCTATATTACCTTCTTGTACAAATTTGATGGAAGGCTCTAGTACTGTTGTTTGGTAATCAGTATACTTCTCGTTAAAATCACGCAAAAATTCGCTTTCTTCTTCATCTAACTGAAGGGTTTCCAGATTATCTAATTGTTCTTCAAGAAATTTTTGTTGATTATTGATTGCTTCAAGTTCTTGTATGTCACCTTGCAAATAAAAGTAGCCTCGTGCATGAAATACCATTCTTAAGAAATGATCTTCTATCGCATTTACTATTTCATGTTTTTCATTTAGCTGATCTCGTTCTTTTATATATTTATCTTGAACAAAAAAGTTAACCCCAGTTAATAAAAGTGCTCCTAACAATGCACCTATGATAACAATAATTAGATAATAGACATATTGCCTTGTAATACTTTTCTTAAAATACTTAAACATCTACAATTTCCCCAACCAGCTCTGCAAGCTTAATAGGACTAAATGGTTTCGCAAGAAAATAGTTTGCCCCCGCTCTTTTGGCTGCCTCTTCATCTTTCTGCTGACTTTTTGCAGTCAGCATCATCATTTTTACTTCTGTCTTATTAGGCATAGTTCGAACTTTTTCAATGACCTCCAAACCTGTTAAGCCAGGCATCATATAATCAACAATCACTAAATCATAGTCATTTTCTTCAATATATTGTAAGGCCTCTAAGCCGTCGCTAGCTTCATCTATCTCATAGCCATCATCTTCTAACGTATCAACGATTAACATCCGTAACACTTCTTCATCTTCCGCTAATAAAATTTTTTTCAACCCAAATTCCTCCCTATCTATTAAGAAGCACCATTATACATTTTTCTCCTCTAACTTCAACACTTTACTTTCTTGAAAAGTTAATTGGAAATTCCCTTCCTTGTCATCTCGCCCCATTTTCCTTCTCGTTTAAAGATCGCTTGAACGAAGCCTTCAAATCTCCAAACCACCGTTAATGGCCGATACCAGAATGCCTCTGTTAAAGAATAAAAGAAAAGACGAGCAAGTTCTCTTTTTGTTTCATATTTTCTTAAACTCCATTCTTCAAGTAATACAGCACTCATTGATAGAATTGAACCATATAGAAATGAAACCCAAAACAATAGAAGGGCTATTTTGAGATTGATAAGTGAAAAAAGTAGTCCCACAATCAATATGAAATACCCAATAAATTCTACCACCGCACTAAGTAATTCAATAAATAAGAAATACGGCATTGAAATAAATCCAACTAGTCCATATTTACGGTTGAAAATCATTTTTTTATGAATCCATAAGGATTCGAACAAGCCTCGATGCCATCTATTCCGTTGTCTTCTGAGTATTTTCAAGGAATCGGGAGCCTCAGTCCAACAAACTGGATCAGGAACATATTCAATTCTCTTATTACTTTTTTCGTCTTTTATTAAACGATGAAGACGAACGATTAATTCCATATCTTCCCCAACTGTTTTGGTACGGTACCCTCCAGCTTTCATTACCCATTCTTTATGAAATACACCAAAAGCACCAGAAACAATTAACAATAAGTTATGACGGCTTAAGCCAACTCTCCCCATGAGGAACGCTCGCAAGTACTCAACGACTTGCATGACTACAATTGGGCTCTTAGCTAAACCTACTCTCATAATTTCTCCTCTTTCAATTTCACAACCATTGGCAATACGGATACTGCCTCCAGTAACTATGACCTCACCATTTGAGTCAATAATTGGTTTCATCACCTTCAAGAATGCATCACGTTCGAGAACACTGTCTCCGTCTAACGAACAGATGTATGGGTAATGGGAAAGGTTCATCCCAGCATTGAGAGCATCTGATTTTCCACCATTCTCTTTATCAACCAAATACAATTGATCATAAAGTTCCGATTTATAAATCGCTCGAACTTTTTCTGTTACTAATCGAGTTCTAACAACTAGATTAACCTTTACCATTTGAAAACGATCAATCATTTCTTTAACCGTATTATCTTTGGAGCCGTCGTTCACGACTATGACTTCATATTCTGGGTAATTAATGCTTAAGAGTGAGCGAACACTGTTATAAATTCCGACTTCTTCATTGTAAGCCGGGACAATAATTGATATTGGTTTTGTATCTTTAGAGGTCAGCAATTGCTTATAGGGTTGCTTCTCATCTAGGAAATATTGCTTTCTTAATTGCTTTGCTGAAATGAGAAAGATAAAAAGATAAAAGACAATAATTAACCCCATATAGCCAATAATTACGTAGGCTGCCCAATGAAAGATAAACGTAACAATTTCATGATTTAGCAGTTTCCTCGCCTCCTAACCATTGCTTGGCCATATCTCTCGCAAAAGAATCCTGATTTTCTTCAGAAATATGAGTTAATATAAAATCTCCGTCATGGTACTTTGTCAATGCTTCACCAGCTGCGTTGCGGACCCACCAGCTCTCATCTCCAATAAGCTTTACTAAAGTTTCTTTAAAACGTTCTTTGGTAATTACAGCCGCGATTTTACAAAATAGCATTCGCTCCTGCCATAACGATGATTTTGCAAAAGTTGACAATAGCCCGATATTTCCCACATAGCCAAAACTCCGAATGACTTTTAACGCTTGAAGTCTTATATCTGTATGACCATTTTCAAGCTCTCTCTCAACAAGAGGTAAATAACTAGTGTCATTCATTTCGGCAAAGATCGCTAAGACAGCTATTTTTAATGTATCATTTGCTTCGTCATAACGACTAACTACCTGATCAAATAAATCTGTCTGAAGCGTTCTTAACACTTCTTTGTATAGTGATAACGGGTACAAATTTGTAGTAACAAATAAATAGCTGACGAGCTTTTCTGATTGTAGCTTTGCAAGAACGCGTATTTGTAATTGCTGTTCAACATTCTCCTCGTAAGTACTTTGGGTAAACTTCTCCCAGATGGAGGTTTCCAATGATTGCATAGAAAGTTCTTCAATTGAATATAGAGTATTCATACGGATACTCCAATTTTTGTGGCTAAGTAGTTCTTGATAATAAGCTGAGAAATGAAATTCTGCAAATTGCTGAAGTCTCTCCTGCTCTTCGTCACCTTTCACCATTTCTGCATATTCTAGCAGTAATTCCTGGACAACCTCATAACTTAAAGGATCCCGTTGAAACAATCGAGTTTTTAGATCATGACCTTCGTTTAGATGATCAAAAATACCAAGTCGGAGTTTCTCCTTTAGCCTTTCCTTCCGAAATTTACGCTTAATATCTTTATGCTTTAGTATCAATAAGTAACTAAATAGCAAAAATAATATGACTAATAAAATGATGTTAATGATAACTAAAGCGGTTAACGAGATATCAATCATTTGCTACATCATCATCCTTTTAACTAATCGTTTTACTCTTGCTTCTAACTCTGCCATACTAAACGGCTTGGTCAGATAGTCGTCAGCACCTAATTCTAAGGCTTTAACAATATCCTTTTCACTTTTTCTGCCTGTTAACATAAGGACAACATAACTGTTTTCATGGTAATTTCCTTTCAGCCTCCGAAGAACTTCTAATCCATCCATCCTTGGCATAATGCCGTCTAGCAAAACAAGCGTTCTCCCACCATGATCATGCCATTCCGAATTAAAAAACGACTCACCCTCACGAAAAGACTTAATATCTACTTCAATGTTACCAAAAGAAAGTTTACTCAAACGATCTTTCAATAGTTGGTGTACGACTGGATCATCATCAATAACAGCAATTCGAATGACTTTCTGACTTACTGTGTCATTGGTAGTGTCCTCATACACAAAAACTCTATTTCGACCAAGGTCTTTTGCTCTGTATAATGCTTGGTCTGCCATTTTTACGTAGTCTTGAATTGCTATATCTGGATTCTCAACCTCAACAATTCCAGCTGAAAATGTGATGGATATTGAACCCTTTTCAGTAGGGAAGGATACTGCCGCAAAGTCCGCAAGTAAACGATTAACAAATATTTCCGCATCCTTGTTTTTCGTATGTGGTAAAAGCAAAATAAACTCTTCACCACCATACCTAATTAAATAGTCCGAACTTCGTTTGTTTGCCATTACGTATTGTGAAAACCCCTTTAAAACTGCGTCCCCAGTATTGTGTCCATAGGTATCATTCACACGCTTAAAATGATCTAAGTCTAAAATAACCAGTGATAATATATCTTTCCTTCTATTTAGCTCATATAGATAGCGACTTAGTTCCATGTTAAAGAACTTACGATTAAAAGCACCTGTCAGTTCATCTAACAAGACTGCATTACTTATTAGCTCCTTATAGCGAATTCGATTATCAATCCTCGCCTTTAATTCATCAAAGGCAAACGGTTTCGCTAGAAAATCAACAGCTCCAATTTCATATCCCTTAATCCTCGTTTCCATTCTGTCGTCCGAGCTTATGATAATAATTGGGATAAAATAGGCATGCGATTTACCTAATATAGTTTCGATCAGTTCCAAACCATTTTGATCTGGAAGATGAAGATCTAATAATATACAATCTGGCTTATGGTCATAAAAAAGTTGTAACGCTTTTTCACCTGTCAAAGCAGCTAGTACCATAAAACCATGCTTTTCTAAATTTTCCTTTAAGTAATTCACCATAGTGATATCGTCATCAACGACAAGAATGAGTTTTTCATTGTCATTAACTCTCTCAACATCCTCTATCATGTCTTGCTGAACCACAACTTTTGCTTCTAGATGAAAGTCAGCAATAAAGAGTAATAGTGGCTTCCATTCATCTTGTTCCCATTGCCTTTCACTATGCTCATCAAGATTGACGATACGCTTTTCAGCTTCATTTGATATTTCTACTAACCCGATTGAGGCAGCTGTTCCTTTTACTGTATGAAGAAAGCGGTACAGAGAAGCCTCTTCTATAAATTCCTTGTCTTCCCATTTATTTAAAGTTTTTCTCATTCTTTCAAGAAACAACCTTTGATATTTTTCCATCCAAACACCTCAAACATATAATTCGACAAAAACTGACTCTCTTCTCTCTATTGTATAATTTCCTATCAAGATTTAATACCCCATTATCGTTGGAAAAAAACAACTTTTTATTATTTTTCAGACTCTGATCGTAAATACGCAAAAATCCCTAAAAAATTGACGGCTTATAATCAGTATTTGGTTAATTACTAAGGTTCAAGTTAGACGGTTATTCTGCCAAACCTACTAAAATGTTACTGTCCGATTTGAATAACAGCAATTTTTGATAAAACAGTTTTTACGAAACGTTGAACAAAGGTTTATTGTTAATCTATAATTAAAATAGTATGCTTTTTGTTCTACACTTTTTTACATAAGGAGAGCTAATAATATGAAGATCAATACCTATCTAGGTTTACTTATACTTATTTGTCTGCTTGCCATTAGTTCAGGTTGTGATGTTCAAGACGAAAAAATGGAACTGAATATTGCTGCTGCAAGTAACCTAGTACAAGCTTTTACAGAGCTAGGCGAGCTATATGAAGCGGACACAAATATAAAAATTGTTTATAGTTTTGGTTCCTCAGGACAGTTAGCAGAGCAAATTATTAATGGTGCTCCCTATGATATTTTTGCTCCCGCAAGTCCCGACTTTTTTCAGCAACTCCCGACTGAAGCACTAAAAGGTGAGCAACCTGTTTTTGCATTAGGCAGAATAGGAATAGCGACCATGAAAAACCAAAGTATCGAGATAAATGGATTTGAAGACCTCCTTGATAACACAATTAAAAAAATTGCTATCGCTAATCCTGATCATGCTCCATATGGTCTAGCAGCAAAACAAGCACTAGAAGAAGCTGAGGTGTGGCATGAGCTTGAGAACAAACTTGTCTACGGAAGAAACATCTCGGATACTTTAACCTTATTAGAAACAGGAAATGTTGAGGCTGCCTTTATCGCTTTATCTCTTAAAAACGAAAACCTTAACTTTATGATGATTGATGACCACATGCATAAAATCTTAGAACAACCTATTTCTGTTCTTACTGAAACAAAAAAAACAGAAGAGGCTCGCCGCTTTGTTGAGTTTCTATTTAGCGAGAAAGCCCAAGCTATCCTAATGAAGTATGGATATAGCATTCCTTAAGGAGTTTTCTATGGATCAGATTAACTTATTTCCGTTATTTCTATCTTTGAGAGTTGCGTTAACAGCAACTCTTTTCACTATTATCATCGGCCTACCTATTGCATTTTTCTTAAGTCGTTCCAAAAGTAAATTTTCCGACTTGCTCGATACGATAATTACACTCCCAGTTGTCCTCCCCCCTACGGTTTTGGGATATTATTTACTAGTATTATTGGGACGCCAAAGTGCCGTTGGCAGATTTCTTGAAGACAACTTTCAAATTACGATTGTATTTACGCCGACTGGAGCGATTATTGCAGCCATGATTGTTTCAATACCATTCTTGGTTAAATCAGCAAAAGCCGCCTTCGCAAATATTGATCCTAATATTGTTAATGCAGCTAGAGTACTTGGGAGAAACGAATTCAATATATTCTTTACAGTTATTATCCCGTTAGCTTGGAGAGGAATTGTTGCCGGTATTACACTTGGATTTGCTCGTGCCCTCGGAGATTTTGGAACCACATTGATGGTAGCAGGTAGTATTCCAAACAAAACAATGACAATGCCAATCGCAATTTATGATGCGCTTTTGGCCGGCAACCGTGAATTGGCCAACATCCTAGTTTTTATTATGACAGCTGTCTCTCTAATCGTTCTATTCACAATTAACCGTCTGGAAAAGAAGGTATCGAGAGAGGTGCAAAAATAATGTTCCACATAAATATCAAAAAATTACTTGGTGATTTTCAACTTGATGTATCCTTTCAAGTTGAAAAAGGGATAGTAGGAATACTGGGCCCTTCTGGCTGCGGAAAAAGCTTGACACTCCAAACAATTGCTGGCTTACTAAAACCAGACGCTGGTAGCATTATTATTAATGATCGGTACTTATTTAATCATGAACAGAAAATTCATCTACCAACTAGAAAGCGGAGAGTGGGTTATGTTTTTCAAAACTATGCACTCTTCCCTCATCTCACTGTTGTTGAGAATATTGCATATGGATTAAACAACTCTTCTAAACTAGAGAAGAAACAAAAAGTAACCGAGATGCTAGATCTTATTCAATTGACTGGATTTGGTGAGCGTTTTCCTGGGGAATTATCTGGGGGACAACAACAACGAGTAGCCCTTGCTAGAACATTAGTTACCAACCCAGATATCCTATTATTAGATGAACCTTTTTCCGCTCTTGATCAACATGTCAAAAAACATCTTGAATTTGAACTATTGGAGATCATTAGACACAGTTATTCTGGAGTTGTCCTTTTGGTCACCCATAACATTGACGAGGCCTACCGACTTTGTGACTACCTTTGTCTATATGATAACGGGCATAATATTCAATTTGGAAAAAAAGATGATGTTCTAAAGCGGCCAATTAACACTGCTGCTGCAAGGATTGTAGGGTGCCAAAATATCTTTAAAATTGAGTCACTCAATGGTGTAGACATTAGAATAGGTAGTACAGACCTTAAATTAAAGCAACCAGGGAAATCCGAAGCAAAACACCTCGGCATTCATAGTCATGATATAGAGTTTGTGCATGAAGATATCGAAGGGGAAAATATCTTTGACTTCAGGCTTGATAACGTCGTAGAGAACATTGATCATGCGACTGTTACTATAACCATCAATGATTTAGCTGTAAAAGCTACTATACCCAAAGCTTCTATCCACCATGTTACGACTGGGGGCTTTAGAATTTACTTTCCTCCAGAGAAATTATTTTTAATGGATTAGTCTTTCTCTGTCATTGCAAAAGGAGTTGAATTTTATCAACTCCTTTTGAATGAACACCTATTCTTTTGAAACCCACTTCTTAACCTGATCGTACTCTTCAGGATAATTCATATTATAAAAGGCTCTCTCAACATCCGGTATTGAATGCATACTTTCATCCTCAACCCATAACATGTTTACTTTCGCCCATAGATTGTTAACCCGAAAATCATTGCCCTTGATTAACTCCTCAATCTCGCTAATAATGGATTGATGATACACCGCAAATAGTGGTTGTCTCATTCCATTAAAGCGCGGAACAGCCGCTTGATATCCTTCACTTTTCTCTATTAATAACCGTGCCAGTTCTCTAGATACAAAGGGCATGTCACAAGCTACAACGATATTATACTCTGCATTTGATACCAGTAACCCAGCATGGATGCCTGAGAGAGGGCCTAAACCAGGATATACATCGGTAACAATCTTTACTTTATCTTTCAACATCGAGTATTCTTCTGGCGTATTTGTAACTAATACACGGTCCGCAAAATCCTCACCTAAACTATCGACAATCCGCTCAATGTTGGCTTTCCCTTCAATAGGTAATAACGCTTTATTTGTCCCCATTCTACTTGACTTTCCGCCTGATAATAAAATCAACCCAGCTTTCATGCTTATCCCCTTCCCTCTTTTTTACAATTACTGTAACGTTGCCGAGGTACCTTGTCTATGATAACCTTTTTCTTTCGCTAATAAATCTAAATGGAATGTTGCAAAGTCATCTAGCAAAAGGAACATTGGACTAGATGGGTCGAGTTTGTTAATTCCTTTCACATAACCGTGACATTCCTCACATGTATCAATTTGAAAAGAAGCCTTCTCTTCTTTAATCATTAACGTACTTAATTTATTATGATCCTTGTTGTCACAGTGTGGACAAGCAATTCGCCAGAATACCCAGTCCCCCGCACAGGACAAGCATCTGAAGTGACGAAATCTTTCGCTACCACGATATTCAGCTAGACCATGTTGATCGCCACATACCGGACAATAGTCCTTCATCCACTCTTCTTCATTAAACGTTTTCGTTTCTTCAAATTCAAGTCGATATTGATTTAGTGTTGGTAGTAAGCTATAGCGAGCTACAACAAATAGAACATCTAACTGTAGGTTGTATTGATTAGCAAATTGATCAATAACCGTGCTATCACCAGTTAACCAAGCTCTGAGCAATTGTTCAATCTCATTATCACTTGCCTTTTTGCCCATTTTCTTAAAGATGGAACGAGAGTCACCTAACCCCGTCCAATTGGACAATTCACGGAAGTGTTTTATCGCAAACTGTAATTCAATGTTATCTTCTTGGCCTTCTAAGTAAGGAATACCTTGCTCTAATTTAGCGACAATTTCATCTTTACTTAATTCTAAACGTGTAACTAACGGTTCAACTTTTTCGAGTCTCTCTACTAAATCGATATGAATTTTTGAAACGGCCTTAAAATCTTTATTATTGTCAATTAAGCGATTCCAAACGTTTTTTACTCCTCTTATACTACTCATAATCGCCCCTCTTTCTTTTATACAGCATTCTCTAAATTCAATTTGGAACAAATTATTTTTGAGAATAAATGAACCTTTACAATGATTACAAAAGTTCATTTATTCTCAAATAAGTTACTATATACACTTTTATTGTAAAAGAAAGGAGAAAGAAAGCCAAATAGATTGACTCCCTATCTCCCTTGTTTTTTTATGGAAAATATGTGTCTAGCTCCGAGCACCAGCGGCTCGAGGTCACCTTACCAAAAAGACATTGGCCCCATCATGACAACGTAACGAAGGATAAATCCTCCTACTAATAGTAATACACTTGAGAAGATCAAAGAATTCTTAAGACCAAGGAGATTTGGCTTTAGTTTTAACAATAATGGAATTAATAATCCGATTCCTACTACGCCACCCCATAAAAGAATTCCAAACATTCCTCTAGTTACTGTTTCACTCCATTGACCTAATGCGATAACAAATACAATGATCATAGCGACATTAAGAACAATAACTGATTTTAGGATGTTATCTAAGCGTTGAATTGACTCATCTAAAAGCGAACCACGATTTGTAAAAAGAAGTAACAAGATCACAACCGATACCCCTGTAATTAAAGCACTTACAATCCATAGAGTTGGAATTAATGGTGTAGCATTCCAAGCTGGAAGTTGAGATGTTGTTACTAGAACTCCTAAATACATGGAGAACCAACCTGCAATTACAGTTGCAACGGTTAGATAAACCTTAGCTACTGGTCCTTCGTGAAGGTACGTTGCTAATGAGTATAACTTTTGCGCCCACGAAAATTGGAATACATTATCCTTTTTAAAGGCATACAGAACACCTAATACAGCAAATAAACCAAAGCCCATTAGTACCCATGCACCTAGTGACATAGGAGATTGCGGATTGAACATCGGGTTCCCGTCTCTAAATTGCCACATTACATTCACAAAACGTTCTTTTCTCTCAAGCTTTAAAATAAGCAAAAGACCGTATACTGGAACTAGAGCCATTGAAATATAAAACGCACGATGTAAGCCTGCTTTATTAATCTTACCTCCAAATGCTAGGAGAAGGGCAGCAATGATAAATGCCCCTGCTGCAATTCCCCCGATAAAAAGGTCAAAAATAATGATAAATGGGAAATCTGGACTTTTTAATTGAGTTAATTCATAACTGTACATTATTTAGCCCCCCATTATGCGCTCTGCGTGGTATTTTCTTCTGACAACTTGCGTTCGCGGTACGAACGGAAGCTTAGAAGGGAAACAAGGCCTACAGCGAATAAGCTGAACACACTGCTCCAGTAACCACCAAGCATAGTCTTTTGTGGCATTTGTGGATTGCTAGGAAGTCCGTACTTTTCAGGTGTATCTTGAAGTAAATAGAATACGTTAAGACCACCTAAGATATCTGAGTCTCCATAGACTTTTGCTTTAAAGTTTCCAGTTGATTGTAGATACTCTTCTCTCTTTCTAGCCATAACCATTAAGTCTTCTACATCACCGAATTCGATAGAGTCAGTTGGGCATGATTGCGCACATGCTGGCTCTTGACCTACTTGTAGACGATCGTAACATAATGAACACTTCTCAGCTGTACCACTTAGATCTCCAATTCCGATTACACCAAACGGACATCCTGTAATACAGTATTTACAGCCGATACAAGTATCGTGATCAATGTAAACTGTATCAAACTCTGTACGAATAATCGCGTTTGTTGGACATACTGACATACAGCCTGCTAATGTACAGTGTTTACAGGAGTCAGAAAGGAATAACCAACGTGAATCAGAACGGTCGTCAGAAATATCCTCAATAAATTTAACATGACGCCAGTTTTGGCCATCAAGACCACCTGTGTTGTCATAACTATTTCCTGTTAATGAAGGAGCTGGGTTAGCCGGGATTTCATTCCACTGCTTACAAGCTACCTCACAAGCCTTACAACCATGACAAAGGGTTGTATCTATAAACATACCTTTTTGGCTCTCGAATTGGCTCATCTTATGCTACCCCTCCTGGTAATCTTCCTTTTTTCACATTACATGTGAATGCTTTAGAAGAGTGAATAAATACGTTAGGATCAGCCACGATAGCACTTAAATCGTTTGGAACAGATCCTGTTGCAACTCCTGAATAACCCCAGTGAATTGGCATTCCAACTGTATGAACAGTTTTCCCTTCCACTTTTAGTGGACGCATACGCTTCGTTACAAGTGCTTTTGCTTCGATTTTTCCGCGCGCTGTCTCTACTGTTACATACTCTTTATTTTGGACACCTAAATCTGCCGCTAACTCCGGGCTAATCTCTAAGAATAGCTCAGGCATTAACTCCGCTAACCATGGTAACCAACGTGTCATCGCTCCACTTAAATGATGCTCTGTTACACGGTACGTTGTGATAACAAAAGGATAATCCGAGTTGTTTGCACCATGGACTTTGTTATTTGGAATATTTTCAAAAATAACAGCTGTCGGGCTATGAGTATATTTTGGATGAATCTGATTTGTTGAAACAGGTGTATCTGGTGGCTCATAATGCGTTGGAAGCGGGCCATCGGCTACCCCTGAAGGTGCAAATAATTGAATTACTCCATCTAAGTTCATTAAGAATGGATCTGATCCACTATGAGCAGCTAAACCTACTCCTCCTGGTACTGCTGGTGTATCTGGTGCTTTTGTTGCCGCAAAGTCAGGAACATCATATCCAGTCCATTTCTTTTCAGCTGCATCCCACCAAACGTATTTTTTACGCTCAGACCATGGCTGACCATCTGGACGAGCTGATGCACGGTTATAAAGAACACGACGGTTTGCAGGCCATGCAAAGCCCCAATCTAGCGCTACATAGTCATCGCCCTCACGACTAGCTGCACGGTTTACGTTTTCTTCTGGTGTTACACCAGTGTAAATCCAGCAACCACAAGCTGTTGATCCATCATCTTGGAGTAAGCCAAATGTAGCTAAAGGAGCACCTGTTGCAACATCAAAACCATTAATTTCTTTTAAGATCTTTAGATCATTCGGCTCATGAATTTTGAAACGTGGATCCTGTTCTGGTTCATAATCCCAAGTTAGGTTTTGAATTGCCCAATCTCTTTTTGCTGTACTATCTTTATATAATTCTTTTAATCTCTTACCTAGTTCGTACGTAAACCAAAGGTCAGAACGGCAGTCTCCTGGAGGATCGGCGGCCTTCTCTTTTGATTGAAGAATACGGCTTGTATTTGTAAAGCTTCCCTCTGTTTCAGCAAATACACTTGAAGGCATATAGAACACTTCAGTTCCAATATCTTCTGCTTTTACAGTACCGTTTTTCACTTCAGGTGCTTCATACCAAAATGTTGCTGTTTCAACAAGGAAAGGATCCTTAACAACTAACCAATCTAGGTTTGCTAATGCTTTACGGTGGAAACTAGCATTTTGACCACCAACAGCTGGGTTTTGACCCATTACGATCATACCTTTGATCTTCCCGTTGTAAGCATCTTCAAACATACGGTAGTGTGAATGGTTTCCAAGTAGTTTAGGTAATGAATCAAAACCATAGTCATTGGCAGCAGTTGCAGCCTCACCAAACCAAGCTTTAAGCTGACTAATCATGTACTTAGGATAATTTTGCCAGAAGCCAGTAGGTCTCGTTTTTGCACGTAGATAGTCTTCTAGTGTGTCATGAGCTGCTGCTTTCTCAGGCATATCAAGGTATCCTGGTAATGTACTGAAAAGAGTTGATAAATCTGTTGCACCCTGAACGTTTGCGTGACCACGAAGTGCTAAGATACCGCCACCCGGACGCCCCATGTTTCCTAGTAAACTTTGAAGGATTGCTCCCGCACGGATACATTGAACACCATACGTATGTTGTGTCCAACCCATTGCGTAACAGAAAGAACTCGTGCGCTCTGGATTAGAATTTGTAGCTAGAGCTTCTGCGACCATGAAGAAATCTTCTTTTGGCGTACCACAAACCTCTTCTACCATTTCAGGTGTGTATCTAGCATAATGTCTCTTCATAATTTGGAATACACTTCTAGGATGTTGTAACGACTCATCACGTTTAGGGCGACCTTGTAATTTTTCACGAGCAATACGATCAGATAAATTAGCAGGTTCACCTTCAGGCATTACTAACTCTTCGCGCTCATACGCCCAGCTAGCATTGCTATATGACTTCTTATCAGGATCGAAGCCAGAGAAAATACCATCTAAGTCTTCTGTATCTTGGAATTCTTCCTTAATAATAAATGAAGCATTCGTATAGTTAACAACATACTCTTTAAAGTATTTGTCATTTTGAATCATGTAGTTAATAAGTCCGCCTAAGAACGCAATATCTGTACCTGATCTCATTGGCACGTAATCAGATGACATTGCAGAAGTACGTGTAAAACGTGGGTCAATATGAATAATCTTTGCGCCTTTATCACGGGCTTGTAAAATAAATCTGAAACCTACTGGATGGTTCTCTGCAAAGTTAGAACCCATAATTACAACACAATCACTCTCCGCTAAATCTCGAGGAGTGGTAGTCGCACCACCGCGACCAAACGATGCACCCAGACCGGGTACTGTCGAGCTGTGTCATATACGTGCATGGTTTTCGAGGTTAACAACACCTAAACCACGCATTAATTTCGCATGAATGTAGTTCCACTCGTTCTCTAATGTTGACCCACCAAGGGAAGCTAGAGCTGGGTTAACGTTTACAAGTTTGCCATCTTGAGATTCAATAAAGTTATTTTCGCGATCTTCTTTGATCTTTTGAGCGATACGCTCCATTGCCCAGTCAAGTGGCTTAGTTTCCCATGTCGTAGCATGTGGAGCACGGTATAAAACCTTTTGTGGTCTTTCATCGTTTACCGCTAATTGGAATGCAGCAGCACCCTTTGGACAGAGAGAACCTAAGTTAATTGGGCTATCAGGGTTTCCTTCGATGTTAATGATCTTTCCTTCAGATTCAGTGATGATCATTCCACAACCGACTGAGCAGTATGGACATACACTAGGAACCTGTCTTCCTTCTTTCGCCTGAAGCTTAATTTTTGTTACTTGTGCTTGAACAGGTTTTACGTTAATTCCACCTACAGCTGCAATTGTTGCACCAGCTGTTACAGCACCAGTACGCTTCAGAAAGTCGCGACGTGTAATCATTTATTTTCCCCCTTTTCTTTAATAAGGAATTTTATATCATCAAATAGATTTAATCTATTTGAATTAATAACAAGTTTTATTCATTAACTAACTTAAGTATTCGCTTACCGTCAGTGTAAACGTATGCAGATTGGCCACGAACGTAGCCCACTAAATCAACGTTTAACTCTTTGGCAAGAGCAACGGCAAGATTTGTTGCAGCTGTTCTTGATGCAGCAACCCCTATTCCAAAACGAGCAACCTTCGAGCACATTTCCATGGAAATACGTCCCGTTGTCATAATGACACATTCCTTACCAGTAAGACCTTTCTTTAACGCTGCACCAATTACTTTATCAACAGCATTATGTCTACCAATATCTTCTCTGACAATCATTTCACCTTGCTCATCAATAATACAAGCCGCGTGCATTCCACCCGTTTGGTGATAAAGAGGTGTTAACTTATACATCTCTTTCATTTTCTGTCTTAGAAGAACAGTAGAAACACTTCTAGCCTCCTGTACTTTCTTAAAGTTACTCATTTCTTTTATTGAACGAAAGGTAGCACCTTTGCCACAACCAGCTGTAATTGTCTTTTTCTTTTGCAGAAATACATCCATATCAATGCTATTACATAGATCTACATGAATGTTCCCACGATAAGGATCAATACTAATTGCTTTAACCTCGTCTGGAGAATCGATAATACCTTCGGCGTACATATAACCAATCGCCCAATCCTCTAGATGAACTTCTGTCAATTGGATGGTTAATAGATTGCGAGAATTTATATATAAATTTATCGGATACTCTTCTGGACACGTTTTATTAAACATAGTTACCCCCGTAGAGTTTGAATTTTCAGTAACTTTATAAAGCGCTTTCACAAAAAAACAGCTATCAAAGCTTCTAAAATTTCTTGGTTAATATTTCACAAATAAGGAAGAACAAAAATGTTTCTTATTTAGAAAAAGTTTAATATAATTAATAATATAATCACGTTGCAAATGTATATTACCATCAATTTTCAAATTAGTAAACTAAAATGTTACAAGTTTGTGAAGAAAAAGTATTGGAAAATCCTAGGTTCTTGGCAATTTTTAGCAAATTAAATAGAGCCTTGAAACATGTTGTCAGATTATTGGAACCTAAAAGCTTTTCAGGTTTTTAATTGTAATTATTATAATATATTTACTAAATTATATAATATATTTAGAATACTTATAATCAACTACGGTATCGTGGTGAATAGTTACTTTATTCTTAAAAAAGGGTTGTGATGAAAACGATGAGTTATCACGAAAGAAATATTAAAGCACCAAAGTATATGAAATTGGTTAATTTCTCTGAGCAATACGGTAATAGCATTGCCTTATACACTCTATTACTACTTATTATGATTGGAATTTGGTTAGTATCACCGATCCCAAGCCCTAACTGGTCGGTTAATGGAAAAGCGATGGGGTGGGCGTCAGTGATTTTAGTAAGTGTTACGTCATTACACGGCTTACTATGGTTCATCATTACAAGGCAATCACTAAATCTAAGCTCACAATCTAAGCAGTTTCTCTCGAGCTCAATTAAAGTGGTAAAACCTCTTCATATGATGACCGGAATGGTTGGTTTAGGTTTAGCTTTTATTCACGGATTTGCTTACATGACGTTCGGTGTTTATAACTCTGTTCTTATAGGCTCAGGGATTGTAGCAATAGTAACACTATTAGTATTGGCAATTGACGGCATCGGTTTAATGGTAACACCTTTCTTAAGTAGAAAGGTCCACCGTTGGATTGCTTTTACTTTCTTAGTTTCTTTGATCGTTCACTTAATTATTATTTTTATCTAGATGCAATAAAAAAGCGGTAAGACAATTGCAATGTAATTGTCTTACCGCTTTTCATTTTCTGCCGTTTCATTTTCTGTAAAACTTATTTCTATATCTTTTATGAAGTTGTCATAAGACAAATTACCCTCCGAATTAAATAGTAGTAGTGAAAAGGAGGATTGATACATGTGTTTTATCACGTAAAAGAATTACAGTATCGTGCCAAACCTGAAAGACCTGATCCAATTTTTGCAAGAAAACTACAAGAAATACTTGGTGGGCAATTCGGCGAAATTTCCGTAGCACTACAATACTTATTTCAAGGCTGGAACTTTCGCGGAGATGAAAAATATCGTGATCTACTTATGGATACAGGGACAGAAGAATTAGCTCACATCGAGATGTTAGCTACAATGATTGCACGCCTACTTGATGGCGCACCGGTTGGAGATTTAGAAGATGCTGCGAAAGATCCTGTTATTGGTGCTATCTTGGGAGGAATGAATCCTCAGCATGCGATTGTCTCTGGATTAGGAGCAATGCCAGCGGATAGCGTAGGGAATCCTTGGACAGCAAGCTATATTAACGCTAGTGGTAACTTATTGGCGGACTTTCGAATGAACCTTACCTATGAATCTCACGGAAGACTTCAAGCAGTTAGACTCTATGAAATGACCAATGACCGCGGAGTTAAAGATATGCTCTCTTGGTTAATTGCAAGAGATACGATGCACCAAAACATGTGGAAAGCTGCGATTGCAGAGTTAGAGGCACAAGAAAACATTGTTGTACCTAGTACTTTCCCACGACAATTAGAAAAACAAGAAGTTTCGTATACATTCTTCAATTTGTCGAGAGGAGAAGAAAGTAGCCAAGGTCGTTGGGCAAGTGGGCCGAGCATGGATAGTATGGGTCAATTTAATTATGTTGCTGAGCCGTTCCCTTTTGGAAAGAAACCTAAACTAAATCCTCCACCACCGTATACGCATAATACGATGCTACCCAAAACAACTAGACAGTATCCACCACCAAATATGTATTAAAATTTGTGTTCAATACTGCATTTCCTCAATTCACAAGGCTGTTTTCGCAAAGTTTGTTGCTTTCGTAAAAATACTAAGAATTCACAATTAAGTTAGTAAGTATTGCTCTTTTCTGACATAATTTATTGGCGGATATTTTCATCTAAGGTATTTTTCCGATTATTTTAGGGTGAAAAAGCCACAATGTTTACGAAAAGAGCCGTTCACAAAGAACCACTTTCTATATTAGAAGGTGGTTCTTTTAATCTCCGACATCTTATAGAATTGTATATGAACTATGATAAGCTTTAACTACATCGCAAAATACCTAGCCGCATCTTCCTCTGAAATGATAGATTAACCCTTTACAGAACCTGAAGTAATACCTTCAATGATTCGATTACTTAAGATAAAGAAAGCAAATAAAATTGGCAAAATACTAATCATTAAGGTTGCACCTATTGCTCCCCAATCGATGGAGTACTGTCCAATGAAATTTTGTATACCAACGGTCAATGTTTTATATTTATCGGAGCTGATAAAGGTATTCACAAAAACAAATTCATTCCAGTTATAAATCATGTTTATGATGGCGGTCGTTGCAAGAACTGGGGCAGTCATTGGTAATATAATTTGGAAAAACATTCGATGAATCGAACAGCCATCCATAATTGCTGCCTCTTCCACCTCACGTGGTAATGTATAATAAAACCCAAGTAAAATCATGATTGTTAGTGGAAGATTAAATGCCGTATATGTCAAAATAATAGACAGCGGATTATCCATTAACTTTACTTTAACAAAAAAGCTAAATAACGGAATTAACGTAGAGTGTACAGGTATCATTAAGCCAACCATAAAAAGACCTAACACTAGATTTTTATATTTCCATTTCATTCGAGTAATTGCGAATGTTACAAAACTAGCTAATAAAACTGTTAAGATGACCGCAACCGCTGTTATCCAGACACTATTTAGAAAATAAACACCAATATTCCCTTCTGTCCAAACCTTTACATAATTTTCCCACTTTGGACTTGTTGGAAATGATAACGGTGCTGTGTTAAATACTTCTTGGTTATTTTTAAGTGAAAAAAAGAACAACCAAACTAACGGAAATACTTGAAAAACAGCTACTACAATAAGGGCCGTGTATAGTATACCATAGGCCAAACGTTGCCAAAATGGATGCTCAAACGATGTAAAAACTGTTTTTTTTGAATTCAAAATGGGACTAGGATTTTCTAGTTCGTGCTTCATCCCCTCTCCCCCTTCTTAATACTGTATTTCTTCCTTCGAAGATGTAAGTTTCCTAATTAGCCAGGTTACAAGTAAGCAGATTAATAGTAAAAAGAAACCGATGGCACTTCCATAGCCAAAGTCATTCGATTTAAACGCTTGTTTGTACATATAAGAAGCAATTACCTCGCTCGCTCCATTCGGTCCGCCATTAGTCATTACATAAATTAAGTCGAAGTATTTGAGTGAGCCTACTACTGCCAAAACAATCGTTACTTTTATTACGTTAGAAATTAATGGAATTTTAATTTTGTAGGCGATTTGCCAAGGGGTAGCACCATCAATTCTGGCTGCTTCAATTAATGATTCAGGAATATTTCTTAGCGCAGCATAATAAATCAATATATAAAAGCCGGCGTATTGCCACAGAATAGGCACAAAAATTGCGTAAAGCACAATGTTAGGATCAGACAACCATAACGGAATGTTTTTTATTCCTAATGAGGATAGAAAACTATACATAACTCCGTTCGTCGGGTGGTAAATTCGTAGCCATAACTGTGCAATGGCTACAGATGAGAGGAGCATTGGGATTAAATAAATTTTTCTAAAAAAATCTGCTCCTTTAATTTTTCCAGTGAGCACAAGGGAAACTACTAAGTAGATAGCCAGACTTAATACTGATAGTAAAGCAAGTAAAAAAGAATGAGTGACGCTTTTCCAAAACATAGTATCGGATAACAAATTTGTGTAGTTTTTTAATCCAACAAACTCCATGCTTCCTATTCCATCCCATTTCATTAACCCGTAATAACCGGTCATGACGATCGGAATATAAACTAACGTCATGATCAGGATCAATGCAGGTAGTACGTATAATGCGATGACCCTTTTATCGGACATAACTCTATCCATTACTATCTCTCCTTTCTAATAATCTCAAATACAATTGGTAAAAAAGGATATATCGTAGAACGAATATATCCTTTTCAATATGCAACGTGTTCCATTAGTCATGATTATCAATTACAATGCTGTCGTTCGTAATCGCTCGTTTAGGCGACTACGAATTCACTCTATTTATTAACTATTTTCCTTCACCAGCAAGGGCTTCTTCATGTTTTTTAGCATAATCCTCTGGTGTTACTTGATTCCCAAAGAGTGCCTGAATCATGTTTAAATGAGTTTCTGCAACAGATGCGCTCATTTGAACATCCGCAAATAAGGTAAGATTCGTTGCTCTGCCTAAATCGTTTAATACATCAATATAAAGCTGAGGCAAATCGATGGCTGAAGTGTTTACTGTTGTTGCAGGCATAACTCCCGCTCTTACAACCGCCTGCTCTCCCCATCGCTCCACAAAGTATTTCACGAATTTCTTTGCCTCTTCTTTTACTGCTGAATTCTCGGCAACAAATAATCCTACCCCAGGTCCACCAACCCAGCTATCGATGTTACCTTTACCACCTGCCACAGTAGGGAATTTGAAATAACCTACATTGTCTCTAAATTCTTGAGGGATTTCATCGTTGGTTGTAAAATTCGGTAATTCCCATGAACCCATTAAGTACATTGCAGCATTTTCATTAAGGAATTCTGATTTGCCTTCATCGTTTGATAGCCCATTAAAACCTCGTACAAATGCATTCATATCAACTAGATTTTGAACTTCTGCAGCAGCTTCAATTAAGCTAGCATCTTCAAATGTGCCACTTCGATTAATCGCATTGGTTAATACCTCAGGTCCACCAAGACGATCTGCTAAGTACATATACCATAATGATCCTGTCCAGCGGTCTCGATTACCTAGAGCAATAGGAACAACATCATTGTTAACGAGTGTTTCTACTACTTGTATGAATTCCTGATAATTTTTAGGTACCTCTAGGTTATACTTAGCAAATATTGCTTTATTGTAATAGACTGGAACAATGTTTAATTCAAGTGGAAAAGCATATGTTTTTCCATCAATCGCATAAGCTTCAGTCGTACCTTTTACAAATGTTTCTTTTAATCCGCCATCTAAAATATCGTTTAAAGGTGTAAAACGGTTCCCTTTTACATAAGGCTCCATAAAACCAGCTGGCCATGTCATACCTACGTCAGGTAACTCATTAGAAGCCGATATTACTTGTAACTTATTTTTATACTGCTCATTTTCTAGAACTTCCTGAACTATTTTTACATGTGGATTTGCTTTTTGGTACTCGTCAATAATTTCATTTACAATCATGTTTTGCTGTCTTGAGCTCCCAGCTGGCCATAAATGCATGAAGTTAATGGTGACGCTTTCATTTTTGTTACCAGCATTATTGCTATTACTTACATTATTAGAGCTAGAACAACCGGAAATAACTAAAAGTATAGCAATAGTAAGCGTTGTAAAAAGTGAATACATTTTCTTTCTTCTCATTTGATATCCCCCTTAACTTTTTTTGGTACTTACAACTATTAGTCTAGCACCCTGTTTTCGAACAAGTAAGGTAACAGTTATTAGGGAAAATACCACTTTGATTAGAATTGCATGTCATAATTCGACTTTCTAAACTGACTAGGTGTAACCCCTTCATAATCTTTAAATAGCTTTATAAAGTACTTACCTGTTTGATAGCCAACTTTATGAGCAATTTCATCAACTGTACAATTCGTTGACACCAAAAGATTTTTAGCATTTTCGATTCTTCGTCTAGTTACGTATTCACTAAAGGTTACGTTTGTTTGCTCTTTAAATACAGCACTTAAATAGCATGGATTAAGATGGACGTGATTCGCAGCGATACTCAAACTTAGCTGACCTCCCAGGTTTTCTTCTATAAAATGAAGTACTTGTTTAACCGGGGATATCTGATCAATATTTTCATTTCTTACATTCAGTAATTTGGTATCGACTACTTTTTCAATCAATTCTACTCTCTTTTGATTTTCTTGTATTTCTAATGCTTTTTCTACTGCTTCTATTAGTTTCCGTTTATTGACTGGCTTTAATAAGTAATTGATGACACCGAGCTCGATTGCTTGCTGAGCATAACCAAATTCCGAATATCCCGATAATATAATAACAACGGGGTTATACCCATTTTTTCTGAGTGTTTCAAGCAAATGTAAACCTGATATTTCAGGCATCCGAATATCGGTAATTAACACATGGATCTTTTGTCGTTTAATAACTTCCATTGCCTCCACTGCAGATTCCACACACATAGTCTCGTACTTACCATTGGCCCAGGTTTCAATTGTTTTCTTCAATCCGAGCCGTGTCATCGGTTCATCATCAACGATTAAAATTGTCTTTTCATTCAACATCTACTTCCACACCTTTAACAGGAATTTGAATAGTTACACATGTACCTTGATTCGCTTTACTTTCTATAGTTAATCCACCTTCACCGTAATTTTTATAATAGAGTTGAAGTCTTTTGTTAACATTGATAAGGGCCATTCCATTCCCTCTTTGAGATAGTAATTCTCCTAATTGAATTGACTTTTTTATACTTTGAAGCTTTGTTGCATCAATTCCCGGTCCGTCATCTATGATCTTGAATTGCAAAAGTGAGTTTGTTTTAGTAACTATAACGGTAATTTTTCCCGGACCATTCTTATTACCTACGCCGTGTAAAATAGCATTTTCAACAATCGGCTGGATGACTAATTTGGGAATTTTCACATCACAATCCGGTGGTGCAGCAACCTCCCAAGTTAACCGTTCGCCAAATCGAATTTTCATCACACGAAGATACCGTTCCACATGCTCTAGTTCTTCTTTGACCCTTACCCATTCTTGATCGTTTCTCGAGTTTCCGATTGTGTATCGGAAAAGTTCTGACATTGATACAACAAAGTCGGCTAGTTCCTCTTCCCCCTTTTCTTCTAAAGACCAGTATAGTGCTTCTAATGTGTTATATAAAAAATGTGGGTTTATTTGTGCTTGTAATGCTTTTAACTCTGCTTGACTTACTAAAATTTCCTTTTCATAGACAACTTTAATTAGGTGGTTTGTGTTAGCTACTAAGTCGTTATAGGATTTGTTTAATTCTACTAGCTCTTCAGTAGCTGCTCCCTCAGAAATAGGTCTTAAGCCTTTCAGTTTCGCTATACGCATCGTTTGAATCAAGTTGAAAATTGGTCTTGTAACCATTGTGGAAAGAAAATAAGAGGAGATAAAAAAAATCAATAAACCTATAATGCCTGAAAAAAGTACTGCCCCACGAAGTACAGAAAGACCACTCACTAATGTACTTACTGGGGTTAAAATCACTGAGGTCCATCCAGTTACATTCGAAACTTCTTTGGTCACTATGTAGTCCCTTTCATTTAACGTAAATCTAGTTTTGTTCCCAGTAATTAATTCATGAATATCACCAAAATAGTCGGTATAAACAGGCGAATATTCCTTATCTACAATCATATATTCATTTTCAGTTTCCATGGCCTCTTTGTCTTTTAACCGAAAATAGTTCCCATTAACACGCGTAAGCAAATATCCCCCATTAGAAAACCAACGGTCTATAATACTTACTTGTCGTATCGCCAAGTATAGACTTGGATCATATGGATCTCTGCCAATCCAGACTAATTTTCCCTTTGCAGCAGTTGCCTCATCTATCCACCTTTGATCAATCCGATATGAGAGAATTGCTTCGTTTAAGGGGTACAGCTTGCGATAATCGGTTAGATATAATTCAAAGGAATGTATACCATCAGAATAAGCTTGATAGCTATTAACGACTTGCATAATTGATTGTCGCTGCTCAAAGCTAACAGACCTACCTTCTAGTTCCTCAAGTAGTAACTGTTGTACAAATGAGTTCATTACTACCTGTTTGGATATCATGTCGATTTGTCGATAGAGTCCATCCAGTCGCTCACTAACTTGAACGGTCGTTTCCTTAATTTGAACTTCGGCATTTTCTTTCAATAAATTCGATACAACTTGAAATGTGACAATACTAATAATCAACAATACCAATATGAAAACTACTAAAAAAACAAAAAATATTTGATTTCGCAAAGTTTTCAATCTACGAAACTTTGATAACAATAAAATCCAACCTTTCGACATGGTTTACGTTTGTTTTTCAATTAGTAAGTTATATGTTTTAACATACCATATAGCCGTAAATGTTAGAATGGAATTTTTGGAAAACTCTTGAAAATGATTAAAGAGTGCAAAATGGGGGTGATAAAGATGAAGAATATACAAGTTATATCTTTTTTTGGGGGTGCTAATTAATTGTGAGATCATTTGTTTTGTTTATGGAGAATTTATAGTATCAGTTAAATATTTTCCGATAGAACTTTCTCTTATTAAAAGGCTGTTTTCGCAAAGTTTGTTGCTTTCGTAAAAATCCTAAAAGCCGGATTTTTACACAAATTACAAAGTCATTACTCCTAATTTAGTAAGTACTGCTCTTTTCTTACATAATCTATTGTCTGATATCTTCATATA
>WPCK01290173.1_pt1 | contig 69045 bp, 44 predicted proteins | sample 5399851 | NCBI WGS metagenome assembly WPCK01 (sample SAMN12869471, study PRJNA574797) | sludge metagenome | isolation source: wastewater treatment of pH11 | place: China:Beijing | collected 2019-05-20 | reverse complement strand
GTATCCGGGCGCACGACGACTCGCAAGGGATGAGGTCAAGGAACCCCCGGATAGAATCCGGGGGCATGTGCGTCCGAGTCTGCAACCTTCCCCAGGTTCAGGTTTGCGATAACACAACTCCCGGATGAAATCCGAGGGTCTTTCTATCTACTGCGCGTGCATTTCGCACTCCATTACTTCGATGGCAAGCATCCATCGGCTGCCTGAGATGTGTGGTACAACGAGATGCGGACTGGGACGGGGAGAGGGGGCAGGACTTTGGCATTCACGGCTAGAAATCGGTCAAGGCGTTGCCCCTCGCCCTTCCCTCTCCGGATCCGCACTAAGCCGCTTGCTGAGACAGCATGGGCTCTATTTCCGAGGTGCGCAGGCTGCGCACGAGGGTGCCGCTGGGGCCATAGAGCTTGATCTGCTCTTCTTCGACAAACCAGACGGCTTCGTATTGGCCGAAACGGAAGTGATGGCCACAGTATACGCCGTCGCGGATGAGCAGGGTTTCGGACTCGACCGAGCCAGGACGGGCACCGATTTCCAGCAGCAGCGAGCGAATTCGCTGCCGAATCAGCCGTGATTTGGGTACGCTGTCCATAGGCCAGGCCGCCGATACCTTTCGGTCCAGGGAGACTCCGTCCGCCTGCTACAGCATCGGTTGCCGACTCCGCGCGACTTCGGACGAGACCCGTTTGCTGGACTGTCGAGCACATTCGCTGTGACCGTCACAATCCCGCGCCCAAAGGCCCAATTCGCGATGGAGAACTGCAGGTCGGTCACTTGCGGCAAGTGGCCGGAACGCAGGCACCCACGCGCCAGGCGCCTAAACCCCGGAAGCTGTTTGCGGCAAGAGAGCGAGATGAATTCTGCTCCTTCCTCCTCCGCAGCCGTGCTATGATGGGCCGCTTGTCCGCGGCCCGATGAGGATCGTGACAAGGCATCTCCAGCTTCATTGCAATCGCCAGCTCAACGAACAGGGAGCATCCATGCGAAATCGGGGACTCGTGGGTCTCGTACTGTGGCTCGGTATGGCCATTTCCAGTAATGCCGTCGACCTGATTGGTTATGTCCCCGATTACCGCATGTCGAGCAGTTATGTCAACAATACGCTTCCCGGTCAGCTTGCCATGTTGGATGAAGTGCGTTATTTCGGCATTTCGGTCAATGCGTCGGGTAGCTTGACCACGACGCCGGCGGATCTCAGCAACATCCAGGCCATCCGATCGATCATCGACTCCATGCCGGTGGCCACGCGTCCTCGTCTGGATATCACGATTGGAGGCGATGGGCAGTCGAGTGGCTTCTCGGCCGTAGCCGCCAATGCGTCCCTGCGGACTCAGTTCGCGCAGAATATCAGTTCGTTGCTCACTCAGACCGGCGCAACGGCCGTTGATATCGACTGGGAGCATCCTGCGGCCGGCGCCGAGCGTACGACGCTGTACCCCGCCATGCTTGGCAGAATCAAGCAGGAATTGGGGCCAACCCGGCGTGTCTACGCAACGGTTGACCCGACGGTCATGGTTTCCAACAGTATCTTCAGCGGGGCCAATGCGATCGACGGCGTGTCTCTGATGACTTATGACCTGGGATGGTGGAGCAATGACCCGAGTAATCCCCACGAGGGCGAGCATTCGCTGCACGAGTACGTTCAGGATTCCGTTCAGGCCTGGACCGACGCGCCGGGCTCGCCCAACCCCAGGCCTTGGGTCTTTGGCGCCTGGGGAAACGATGCACCATCCGACAAGATAGGCGTCGGCTTGCCCCTGTACGGACGGGGATTCAACGGTTCCAGTCAAGACCTGGCGGTCACCTATCGCGACCTCTTTGTCAACGGCACCTCGACGGACGGAAATGCGTATGTCTACCAGGGCTCCCAGGTCTGGATTCCGGGGCTTGACATGGTTCGGCAGCGGATGGCCTTGGCGGAGGCAAGTGGCCTCCAGCATGTCATCCTTTGGGAATTGGGCCAGGACTTGGCGCCGAATCACACGGCATCCATGCTCAGGGTCGCCTTTGGGCCGCGGGGCGATTTCAACGGCGACAGCCGGTGGGATTGCGGCGATATCGATGCGTTAACGCAGGCCATCGCGGCCGCCAGCAGCAACCCTGCCTTCGATATGAACGGGGACGGCGCGATTACCCTGGCGGATATTATGGATGCCCAAGTGGGGTGGCTGGCCAAGGGGGGGGCGAACAATCCGGCGGCCACCGGTGGCAATAGCTTTCGGCCGGGGGATGCCAACCTGGATGGTGACGTGGACGGATCGGATTTCAACCTTTGGAATTCGAGTAAGTTCACGAGCAATTCGGCGTGGTGTTCTGGCGATTTCAACGCCGACGGCGCCGTGGATGGCTCCGATTTCAGCGTCTGGAACAGCCACAAGTTCACGAGCTCGGACTCACTGAGCGTGATCCCCGAGCCGATGTCGGGCGCCTGGCTCGTGCTGCTGGGGGCCTGCGGCCTCCACCGCACAAGGCATGTTTCGTTCCGTGCGTCGTCTGCATGGTGAACGGCAAACGGACTCACGACGAATCGTGGCTCGCCGGCGCTCAATTGTCGTCTGGATTGAGCGCGCGGAACATCAAACCGGCAACGAGACCACCGGCGAGGCCGCTGACGATGTGGATCCAGGTGGATGGGGCATGGATCAGTCCCATGACGCCCGCGCCGATGGCAACGGCCGGGTTGAATGCCCCGCCAGAAATGGACCCCACGGCAAAGGCCCCGGTCAATACCGTGAAACCGATTGCCAGCCCGTAGTAGGAATTGCCCGAGGTGGCCTTTGCCGTTGCGACATTTAAGACCACAAACGCCAGCGCGAAGGTGAAGAGAAACTCGGCCAAGAGGGCTTTCGAGACGTCTGCGGGAGGAGCCGCACCCTGGGCGACTCCGCCGGTGAGGTACATTGCGGCACCCGCTGCCGACAGGGCTCCCGCGACTTGCGCAATCCAGTACGGTAGTACTTCACTCCAAGATTGACGGCCGCGCACGCAGACTGCCAGCGTGACCGCGGGATTGTAGTGCGCTCCCGAGATGTGGCCACCGGCGTAGACCATGACCATCAGCGCCGATCCGATGGCAAGGGCCGGAATGATGCCTCGCGTTGCGTCGGACGACAGGATGACCGAACATCCTACCGTCAACACCAGAAAAAACGTACCAATCAGTTCCGTGACCAGTTTGCGCGACACGACACGTACCCTTTCCTTTCCGTTATGAAATTCCGTCGCCTGTACTGCGGGTTGGAGGACCGAATCGCCATCATGAGAGTGAGTCGAGCGTCTTGGGCGATGTCGCACGCAACACGCGTTGAATTCGTGCGGGGAAAGGTAGCACGGCTCATCCGTTTGTGCGAGCCCCTAGCCACGTTTCCTGGCCCGCTCTACGTCGGCGGATACGCCCCAGCAGCCAGGTCGCGGGGCTCGAGCGCGCCCGCCCAACGGGCGTCAGCAGCTGGGTGACCGAATCCGCGACCGAAGCCGCAACCGAAGCGGATTGACCCCCTGTTGGGATCCGGAAAGTCGGCTAGCATAACGCGGGTGTCGGCGCGGGTTCGAAAACGATCGAAACAGGGGGCTGCCATGGCGAACCGTGACGGCCGCGTTCCTCCCCCTGCCCCGGCTCGACCTGGCGAACGGCTCCTACTCTTCGTGGCCTGTCTGTTACCGTCCCTGGTCACACTGATTTACTTTGTGGGACTGGCTCGTGCGGCCACCGGCTGGCAATGGCTGGCGTACGTCTTGGGGAAAGGTGTCCTCTTCCTCCTGCCGCTGATTTGGATGCTCTGGTTCCTGAGGCAGGGCTTGCCATTGCGGCCCGGACCTGCGTGCTGGCTCGGGTGGGGAGGACTTTTCGGCCTGTTCGTGGCAGCTGCAATGGTCGTCGGATTCCAGTTCTGGTTACGCGACTTGCCGTCCGGGCACGTTCTCGCGGCCGCCATCCGAACCAAAGTGGCAGGTCTGGGTATTACCACGCCGACCCGCTACGCAATGCTCCTCCTATTTTACTGCCTCGTACATGCGTTTTTTGAGGAGTACTATTGGCGCTGGTTTGTCTTTGGGCGTCTGCGAGTTTACGTCGGTACGGGGATGTCGATCTTCCTTTCGAGCATGGCCTTCATGGGGCATCACGTATTGGTGCTGGGGCATCTGTTGGGCTGGGACCGGCCGTTGGCCTATGCTCTGTCGCTGGCCGTAGCACTGGGTGGTGGTTTTTGGGCCTGGCTCTATCATCGTTCGGGAACCTTGATTCCCAGTTGGTTCAGCCACGCGGTTGTCGACGCCGGGATCCTGGGATTGGGTTACTTTCTCGTTGCGTCCGCACTGAAATCATGACTTTGCACTGAAATCATGACATTGCCAGCATGTTTGATCATTCGCGCCTCGGCCGGAACCGGTAAGACGTACCAGCTGTCATCACGCTACGTGGCCCTGCTTCTGCGAGGGATGTCTCCGAGCAGCATCCTGGCCACTACGTTCACTCGCAAGGCTGCGGGTGAGATTCTGGCGAGGATCGTGCGGTTGCTCCTGAATGCCATGGAGGACCCGGACCGACGGCAGGCGCTGGCCCACTTCGCGGGTTTGAGCGATCTTGACGAGCAGCACTGCCGGGACGTGCTGCAGCGGCTCTCCATGGACCTGCACACACTCCGCGTGGGGACGCTGGACAGTTACTTTGGTGACATTGCCCGGCGCTGCGCGATGTGGCTGGACCTAGAGTCTCCCTGGTCAATCGCCACGGACTCGTCCATGGAGCTTCTGCGAAGTGAGGCCATCCAGCAGCTGCTGGAACTCTCGGATCAAGAGGTATCCCTGCAGATTGCGCATTGGCTTACCAAAGGTGAATCGGCGCGAAGCGTGCATGATCTCATGCTGCGGACGGTGGTGGAGCTTGAGGATACCTATCACGAATCGAAGCATCGAGGCATCCAGGCGTGGCAACTGGCGGACATTCCCCGCCTGCTTGATTCGGCCGCCTTGAACGAGGCACTGACCGCGGTGGAAGCATTACCGTTGCCCAAGGGACAACTCGCCAAGGCCCGCGCGGCAGATCTCTCGCGATTCTGCCAGCAGGACTGGCCCGAGTTTCTGTCCAAGGGGCTGGCCGCGGCGATCGCTTCCCGAGGCGGCACCTTCGCCAGACAGCCACTTTCGCAGGATACGATCGACGCATACGGGCCATTGATTGGTCACGCGGTCGGCTTCCTGGCAAAGCAGGTGGCAGACCAGACGTTGGGGGCCTGGCACTTGATCTCGCAGTACGATGCCATTGCGGTGGCGCTCAAGCACAGACGGCGACTCTATGCGCACAACGACATTCCGCGTCAGTTTGTCGAACCAGGAAACGGAGTCGGAGCCGTCCGCCGTGGCATGACGTACTCGGGGATTCACGACTCCCGGATCGAGCACATCCTGCTCGATGAGTTTCAAGACACGTCGGTCGCCCAGTGGTCCGCTCTTCGACCGCTTGCCGATCGAACCGGGAAATCGGTGGAGGGGGGGACCTTTTTCGCCGTGGGAGATATCAAGCAGTCGATCTATGGCTGGCGAGGAAGTGTTCCCTCACTGCTCGAGAATCTCCATCGCGAATTGCCCGAGGCCGTTGAACAGACGTTGGCGGAGAGTCACCGGTCGTCGCCCGTGGTCATCGAGGCCGTCAACGCCATCTTCGCAGGGATTCCCGACTATCCTGACCTGGGGGACCATGCGGATGACATTCGTGCCTGGTGCGCGAAGTTTCCCCCTCACTCGACCAGCCGCCAGGACCTTGCTGGGCACGTCACGCTGCGCACGACAGCCCGAAAATCGGACCATTCGGAGGACGACCCAGGGACGGTCGATTCCCTGCAGGCGGTGGTCGAGTTGGTAATGGAACTGGCCCACGATCACCCGAATGCGACGCTGGGTGTCTTGGTCACTCGGAATGAAACGGTGGTCGAGCTGATGCACCGCCTGCGCCTGCAAGGGATCGCTGCCAGTGAGGAGGGTGGTCGCCCCTTGACCGATTCGGCAGCCGTACGGACCGTCTTATCCGCGATTCAATTGGCGGACCATCCGACCGATAGCCTGGCTGGCTTTCATCTGGCTCATGGTCCGCTGGGTAAATCGAGCGGATTGGCGAAAGAGGAATGGAAGGACGGAAAGGTGGTTCGCCAGCGCGCGTCCTTCTGGCGGAGCCAACTCTTTCAAGAGGGCTTTGGCAAGACGGTAGAAAAGCTGGCGATCGAATGCCATTCCTGGTGCTCGGCCCGCGAATGGCTCCGGCTGCAACAGTTGATCGAATTGGCGTTTCAGTTTGACGAGTCCGGTTGGAAGCGAGTTTCGGAGTTCAACGCATTTGTCGAAAAGGAGAGGGTTCAGGCCCCCTCTCCATCGTCCATTCGCGTGATGACCGTCCACGGCGCGAAGGGACTGGAGTTTGACATCGTGGTTGTGGCCGACTTGCAGGAACGGCTCGTCAATCCTCCAGGATTCGCCTATCGCCGGGACAGCGATCGCAGCGAAGTCGTTCAAGTCTGTCGATATGCCAAGATGCCGGCCAACCGGCTTGTGCCACCTGCGATTCGCGAGACGATGGCGGAAACCCGCCGGCGCATCGTTCACGAGCGCTTGTGTGTCCTCTATGTGGCGTTGACGCGTGCCGTCCATGCGCTGCATGTGATCGTGGCACCTGCGAACAAATCGGGAAAGCTCCCTAGCAGCCTGGGTGGCCTGGTACTGGCCGCTCTGGCCCCGCAGGGGAGCACACGGAATGCCATGGTCTGGGAACGAGGCACTCCCCATTGGGGGACCGATCCGAAGCGGGCCAAGGGTACTGCTGAGGCTCCGCCAGCGGCGGATGTACGATCCCCGGACATCCAACCCATCGCCTTTTCGCCATCGGGAGATGGGGCCAGCCGCCACAGCCATTGGACATCCCCTTCCGCACTCGAAGGAGAACCCTATGTCGCGGTCGGCACATTGTTCCAATATCGCAGGACGCAAGGGCTCGAACTGGGGACGCTGGCTCATCGAATCCTGGAGACCATCGATTGGCTTGCTCCGACCGGCGGGGCCTTGGAGCAACTTCAATTCCAAATGGACGAATTCGGATGGGAGGCATCGCAGCGGGATGCCGTGGCCCATTTGCTGACGCGCTGGTTGGCCTCACCCCAAGTCCGACGACTCCTGAGCCGTGAAGGATACGAGGATTACCTGCCCACGGACCTGGTGCCAGCCTGTCGGGCAGGCAGGACTCTGCTGCAAGTGCGCTCGGAGCAGCGTGTGGCAGCCACGCTCGGGAAGCAGCACCTTTCGGGAGCGATCGACAGGCTAGTGATCGCCACGGCCGACGAGGTACCCGTCTGGTGCCACATCATCGATTTCAAGACCGATGCCGTAGGGGCCGGCGGTGCGAAGGCCCTGGCGGAACGTGTGGCCTATTACTTGCCCCAGATGGCTGCGTACCGGTCGATGATGGTGTCGAGCCTGCGATTACCGGCCGGGCGAGTTCGCGCGGACCTTTGTTTTCTGCAACCGGGAGAAGTCGTGACAATCGACGATTGATCGGGCCGGACAGCGCCCCGATCAGGGGACTTGGCTTGCAGGAACATCGAACCTAGCGCTGACAGTCGAGGCCATGCCCCCAATGCCCTTGCACGCTGCCTTGGCTGCCCGGTGAAATCCCTTCTCTGTCCGCAACGGCCTCACGGCGTCGCAGCGGGTGTGACCTTGGGCAGTTCCAGTTCGTGGAACCAAAGGTCGTCGTTCGGCACATTCAGCTTCAATTCATGGACTTTCCCGTTGGCGTCGAGCACAAACTGGGCGGTTCCTTCATCGAACCAGGCGAAATCCTCTCGCCAATGAATCACAAACGTATCGTAATGCAGGTGGGTGAGATCGGCCACGAGTTGGGGATTGGGCAGCAGCCGCAGCACGAGTCCCGTCTCCTCCCGTTGCACGGTCACATCGCCATACAGTTTGCTGCGAAACGTACCCGCGTAGTTCTCCAGTGGGAGTGACGCCGGATGCGCAGTGGGTTCCGCATGGGTGGCCCGTTCAATGCGATCTCGGAACTCCTTGCGTTCCTTGCGAAAATCCTCCAGTAAGGCCGCGTTCCAATCTGTTTCTGGCGCCCCAAGGAACTCGTCCACGATCCGCATGGTCACGGGATTGGCGATGCCGGTCATGCTGTTGGTGAGCACGACAATGCCGAGATGTTCTTCAGGTATCAACGTGACTCGGGAGAACATTCCGTCATAGCCTCCTCCGTGAGAGACGACTTTGCGGCCCAGATAGTCGTTCAGTGACCAGCCAAGTCCGTACGCGCGAAAGTGGACGGAGGGAAAGCGGGTGAGGCTTTCCTGGGAGATGGGGATCAATACCTGCGGAGTCCACATTTCCGAGGATGACGCCTTCGTAAACAACCGCTTCTCTTGTTGGTCTGTTCCATTCCTCTCCACTTCAGGCGAGATCAGCAATCCCTGGCGCAGCTGCAACCGCAGCCAGTGCGTCATGTCGTGCACGCTGGAGATGATGCCACCCGCAGCCGCCATGGAGTCCCAGTTGCACCATTCGATGGGAACGGATCCGTTCTCGGTGGTCTTATGCGGTGTGGCGATGTTGTCCATACCCGCCAGGTCGCTGACGGACGTCACGGTCCGATCCATCCCCAGCGGTTCGAAGAATCGCTTTCGCAGGAAAACGGGCCATTCGGTGCCGCTGGCGGATTCCACGACGGCGCCGGCTGCCAGGTACATCAGGTTCTGATACCCGTAACTGGCACGGAACGTCCCCGCCGGCTTGAGAAATCGGGCTCGCCGCAGGATCTCCCGGGTATCATATGGCGTCCCAAACCAGAGCAGGTCTCCGCTAAAGGTCCCTAGACCGCTCCGATGACAGAGCAAGTCGCGAACCGTGATGGCCGCGGAGACCTGCGGGTCGGCCAATTCAAAGTAAGGCAAGTGCTTACGGACCGGATCGTCCCAGGCGATCTTGTCCTCCTCGACCAGCATGGCGATGGCTGCGGCGGTAAACGCCTTCGTATTCGAAGCAATGGCGAACAGTGTGTGCTCGTCGACAGGCGCCGGCTGGTCACATTCCAGTACGCCGGCGCCTCCTTCAAAAACGATGTGATCATCTTTGATAACGGCCACGGCCAAACCGGGAACATGCCAATCCGCGCGAATGAACTCGATCTCGGCAGCGAGGTCGGATTGTTGTCGGGTGGCGGATTCCTGGGACCAGGTCACAAGGCCCACGGCGAATACCGCCCAGAACCCTAACATTCGGAAAACGAAGTGATGCATGGTGTGACTCCTCGGATGCAGCCTATCAGATCTCCGATGGCCAAGGTATACATGGGCACATGGGGACGTGGCGGAACTGGCAGACGCGCTAGACTTAGGATCTAGTACCGCAAGGTGTGCAGGTTCGAGTCCTGTCGTCCCCATTGTGACGGGGAGTGAAATCCAGGGAGTGCCGATCGTGAAAGTTTGGGAATTGGAGAATGGCTTTGGCATGGAGTCCCTGGTCCAGCGGGATCGTTCTCAGCCACAACCCGGCACGGGGCAGGCACTCGTTCGGATGCGTGCCTGGTCTCTGAACTATCGCGATTTGATGATTGTCCAAGGGACCTATCATCCCAAGCTGCCGCTTCCGATGGTCCCATTGTCGGATGGGGCGGGTGAGGTGGTTTCGGTAGGCCCGGGTGTCACGCGGGTCCGACCGGGTGATTCCGTGGTCGCGATCTTTATGCAGAGCTGGCTGGACGGAGGGCTCACCGAGGCCAAGGCCCGTTCGGCCCTGGGGGGCGCGCTTCCCGGCCTGCTGGCCGAATACGTGGTATTGGACGCCGAGGGTCTGGTCCCCTTTCCAGAACATCTATCTCTGGAAGAAGCTGCGACACTCCCCTGCGCCGCCGTCACTGCCTGGCATGCGCTCGTGACGGAGGGTGACGTCCGCTCGGGAGAAACGGTCTTGATTCAAGGCTCCGGTGGTGTTTCTCTCTTCGCCCTGCAATTCGCGCGGGCACGGGGCGCACGCGTGGTGGCTACCACCTCGAGTGACATAAAAATGTCACGCTTGCGGGAGCTCGGCGCCGAGGAAGTGTTCAACTACCGGTTGATCCCGGATTGGGGCGAACGGGTCCGCAAATGGACGGGAGGCGTCGGGGTGGATCACGTGGTGGAAGTCGGCGGCGCGGGAACGCTCTCCCAGTCGCTGCGCGCGGTCCGGATGGGAGGCCGAATCAGTCTCATCGGGGTCCTTTCTGGCGCGGGAGAATTCAACCCGATCCCGATCCTGATGAAAGGTGTGCGTCTGCAAGGCATCTTCGTCGGCAGCCGGGACATGTTCCTCGCGATGAACCGAACGATCGCCGAGCACCGGCTCCACCCGATCGTGGACAGGGTGTTCCCGTTGGAGGCGTTCCCCGCGGCGCTTCGGCACCTGGAAAGTGGTTCGCACTTCGGAAAGATCGTTCTCAGCGCGGGACCCTAAGAGCCGATCCGAGTACGATACGACCCCCTCACCCTGCCCTTTCCCCCGAAGACGGGGGTACGTGTTGAGCGTGCCAGCAGCGTGGCCGTGGGGACGCGGACGAAAGCCCCCAACGTCAGTTGGGGATCGTTCCGCACGTCACCTAGAAGTCGGCACCGAGGGACTTCTTCGGCCGAGCGAGCGACGAACCATGGGTTCGCGCCCCTCGAGGCCGAAATCAACGCCCCCCGGACGACCCGATGACTGCCATCGGACGATTGCGGCCTCGCCAACGAGCGCACGGATGGATCCCGTACGGCACGGCCGCTGGAATCACGTATGGTCTCCAGGCCAGGTCAAGGCGGAACGTATCACCCGACTCACGTCGGGTGCATTACATATTTTACCCTCCCGAAGGGAGGATGAAGATATCGAAGGAAGGATGAAGACATCGTCCACAAATGGCGCGCGGTCATTTCGCACGCGTGCTGTGCTGGGGGCCGCTCCCCCGGTTCCGTTCAGAATTCCTGGTTGACGGTTTCTTCGCCATTGCGGGAACAGAGTGCGCGGAGGACCGTCTCGTCCAAATCGTCGGGCAATGGATGGACCGAGCCGCCGAGGAAAAGTCCCTGGGCACCCGAGGTGTGCTGTGCATAGATCAATTCGTCCTCCCATGACTTCTTCGCCGACTTGGAATTCACGCCTGCTTCGACATGCGTGATCGACCGGCCGGAGATCCAGGCTCCCGTAGGGTCGCCATCGTCTTGGGTGCCTCGACCCGTGCATTCGGTCACGCAGAGCGTTTTTGTCAATCCATCGGTGATGGCCGACACTTTCAGCGCAGGAGGCATACGCCGCGTATCCTCATCCGCGAGCCCCTTGGTCCCCAGCAATACACCTCGTTGCGGCCCGTACGCCTGGTTGGTCACCGGATTGGTCGCATCTTTGTCAGGACCTGAGATGCCCAAGTAATCGATGCATCCCAGATTCAGGCCAGCATGACCTGCCCAATTCAGAATGCGATCGTCGCCGGATCGGTCTTCCTCGCGCAGGCTGGTGCTCGGACAAAGGTACGTGCTAATGACCACGCCGGCAGCGACGCGGTTCGTGGCCGCCGTATAGGGTTGTTCGAAATCCAATTGGTCAAAGATGGCCTTTTCTTCAAGATACGGCAGAAGGAGTGCTCCCCAGCCGAAATCGATCGTCCCGGTAGCTCTCCGATCGCCAGACCACTGCTGCCCCGGTGGATAGAGTCGCTTGGCGCTCTCAAAATTCGTAATGGCCAACCCGATCTGCCTGAGATGATTCTGGCAATCTGTCCGACGTGAGGCCTCGCGCGCCATGTGAACCGCCGGCAGCAGTAAGGCCACCAAGATGCCAATGATGGCGATCACGACCAGCAATTCAACGAGCGTAAAGGCAGCGCGGCGGGTACCTCGACATGCATTCTTCATACGGTCTTCATGGTAGAATAGGAGTCGCTGGACCACAAGCTTACTCGCGAATTGCCGATGTATCCTTGGCGCTCGGACCCCAGTTTGGCAACCAGCCCATCGGCCGTCTGCACGTCAGACCTCAAACGTTGACTCGATGAGAGGCCTCACACTACGAAAGTCCGTGGGATAAACGACCAGGAGCCTGCATGAATACAAGCCCGGCCATTCCGCTGATCACTCACGACTTCTACGACCTGACCGTTCGTTTTGGACTCAATACGTTTTTTCTCTTGGTTCTGACCTTTGCGGTCTATTATCCCCATCAGAAACGAAAGAACTATGTTTTTACTTACTTAATGATCAATGTCACTCTTTTCCTCATCTGTTACTCGCTCAATAAGCTCAATCTGGGTATCGGGATGGCACTTGGCTTGTTCGCCGTATTTGGCATTATCCGTTACCGTACCGATGCCATACGGATCAAGGAAATGACCTATCTTTTCGTGATTGTCGGGATGGCGGTCGTCAATTCGATGTCCTCGGAAGGAACCAGCCTTGCCGAACTCGGATTTGCCAATGGTGTGATCCTGTTTACCGCACTCATCCTGGAAAACCTGTTCATGAAGTCGCGGAAGATGCGGCAACAGTCGATCATCTATGACCGGATGGAGTGGATTGCACCTGAACATCGCGAAGCGATGCTGCAGGATTTGCGGGTTCGTACGGGATTACCGATCGTCAATTATATGATCAAGCGGATCGATCTCCGGGCGGGATCTGCCAACGTGACCGCGTTTTGGGATGGCCCTGCCGAAGAGGAACTGGACACGGGCGACGACATGCGCTGAGGCGTGGACGCATCCATGCACTGCGCCGAGACGTCCAAAATTCTCCTGTAACACCTGGCGACGGAATCCGCTGACAGGGTAGGAGAAGAGGCAGCGGGGCCACTCTTCCTGACGGAATCGGCCGGTTTTCGGCCACCGTACCCACAAGCCCTTGCAAGGAGTATTCCATGTCCCACGTTGACGTTATTCGCGCTTGGAAGGATGAAGAGTACCGTCGAAGTCTCAGTGCGGCCGAGCGGGCGGCATTGCCTAAGAATCCGGCTGGCATGATTGAGCTGGATGCGGCCGACCTGGATTCCGTTGCGGGCGGCGCCCCATCCCGGCCTCCGCTGTCGCGGCGCTACAGTTGTACCCCGCGCCTTTGCTGCTAAGACGATGCTGCCAGCCGCGACAGTGTCGCCCTGCGGGGCGACTGTCGCCGGCTTGCGGCGTGAGGTGGCACAGGCTTCCAGCCTGTGTCACCTTTCGGAGCCTATCCTCTCGTCGTTCCAGCGGCTCTAATTTCCCCCGCGGTCCAATCGGACGATTTCCCAGGGGACAGGCACATGACACCTGACACCATGTTGAAGGCGGCTGCCTGGTACCGGGCACTACCCCTGAGCGAGCGGGTCCGTTCCCTTCGCAATTCCCCACATGCAGGGCTGGCAGGACCGGTCGACAGCGAGCTCGCAAGGCGGCGTGGTATGCGCTGGGAATCGCAGCCACCCTTCGGATCGGGTACCTGCTTTGACGATCGCCTCGCGCAGGATGGCTTAACCAAAGCGGATTGGTCCCGGCTCCTGGGGGAAGCGTCCGAGTCGGTCCGAGACCGTTGCGAAAGCCCTCCTTACTGGGTCGAGGCGGTCGCTCGTGCCTACGCAGCTCCGCGGACCGACCGCGGGTTTCCACTGCCAACGTCGTCTGATATCGAAGGAATGTTGGGTTTTCTGACGGCTGTTCGCCCACTGCTCGACGAGGGCTGGGACCGACTCGTCCGGGGCATCGAAGCGCTATGCGAAGTCCAACCCGGTGCACTCGTCCAATCCGATTCCGTCGCCGAAGTCCTGGCAGTCAGCCTTCCCTGGCGCCTGACGCAAATGCTCAACCGCACCATGATCCTGGAATTGAATGTCGCCCGGCTGAGTGGTCAATTGGCTGGCGAGTCGGCCGAGGCGCGTTATCAGGGTTTTCTCCAGCGGATCGACAATCGTGACATCGCGCTGGCCTTACTCCAAGAGTATCCTGTACTCGCGCGGCAAGTCACCCTGGCCATCGATCAATGGGTTCAGTTCAGCTTGGAGTTCCTGCAGCATCTCTGCCACGACTGGGCCGAGCTGCGAGAGGCGTTTTCACCGAACGGAGATCCAGGTTACCTGGTAGAGGTGGACGAGTCGGGGGACCAACATCGCGGCGGCCGCAGCGTGCTGATTGCCAGGTTCTCGTCGGGATTCCGATTGGTCTACAAGCCGAAGCCATTGGCCGTGGACCGGCACTATCAGGATCTGCTGGCCTGGATCAACCACCACGGCCACGAACCGGCGTTCCGACCCCTGGCGATCCTGGACCGCGGGGACTATGGCTGGGTGGAATATGTCGAGTCGCGAGACTGCCAGACGGCCAGCGAGGTAAGGCGCTTCTACGAACGACAGGGAGGGCAGCTTGCACTCCTGTATGTCCTCGAGGCCACGGATCTCCATTCGGAAAACCTGATCGCGTCGGGTGAATATCCCATCTTCGTGGATCTGGAGACCTTGTTTCATCCGCTGACACCCGCCACGGGCGGTACCTCCGCGCTTGGGGGCGCCGACACGTTTCTTGACCGATCCGTCCTGCGGACCGGGCTCTTGCCCGAACGAATCTGGTCAGGGGCGGATCAAGCCGGAATCGATATCAGCGGGCTCGGTGCAGGACTCGAGCAGCAGACGCCATTCGGTGTGCCACGCTGGGAGTCCGCGGGAACCGACGAGATGCGCGTCGTCTACAGGCAGGTGACCCTAACCGGAGCAGCCAATCGACCGACCTTGAAAGGACAACCGGTGGAGGTGCCGGAATATGCCGGTGCTGTCGCCGACGGATTCGCCCGCGTCTACCGTCTGATGCAGCGTTACCGAAGCGAATTGCTGGCGCCCGATGGTCCGATTGCGCGATTCGCTCACGATGAAGTGCGTGTGATCCTCCGCCCTACGACGACCTACTGCGTGCTCCTGCGAGAGAGCTTCCATCCCGACATGCTCCGCAGTGGCCTGGACCGGGACCAGCTGTTCGACCGACTGTGGGCCAAAGTGCCGGAACTGCCGTACCTGGCTCCAGCGATTCGGTACGAACGCGATGATCTGTGGCAGGGGGACATTCCCGTCTTCACGACTCGGCCCGATTCACGCGACCTGTGGTCCAGTGGTGGCGATCGGATCGCAAACTACTTTGACCAGAATGCGATGACGCTGGTGGAACGGCGATTGAAGGACTTGTGCGATTCCGACCTGGCCCAGCAGACGTGGGTCATTCGAGGGTCGCTGGCGACGCTGTCGGGGGCTTCCGACCGAGACAAGCGACCCACGACGCGACCGTCCGAAACGCACCGGCACGTGGAGAAGTCGGAGCTTTTGGAAGCGGCCCGACGCGTCGGCGTGCGCCTGGAGGAGCTGGCCCTCCGTGATGCCAATGGCGTATCCTGGGTCGGCCTGTCGGCGATCGACGAGCGCCGCTGCACGCTGGAACTTCTGGGTCCGGACCTTTACGACGGCCTGCCGGGCGTGATCACTTTCCTTGCGTACTTGGGTGCCATTACCGGCGAGTCGCGATGGACCGATCTGGGGCGTGCGGCGCTGCCAACGTTGATTCGCCTGGTGCAGGGACCGCATCCGCGAGTCGGTTCGATCGGTGCCTTCAGTGGCTGGGGTGGAATCGTGCATGCTCTGGTCCATTGGGGAAGTCTCTGGGCGGATACGTCCCTGTGGGCAGAGGCGGAATCCGTGGTCGAGCGACTCCCTGCGCTGATCGAACAGGATGACCACTTCGATCTCGTGACGGGGGCAGCCGGGTGCCTGGTCGGTCTTGCCAATCTCTATCGTACTGCGCCGTCGGAACGTGTTCGGCAAACGGCACGACTTTGCGGCGAACACCTGCTGACTCATGCGATGCCCGCCGGTGCAGGGCTCGGGTGGCCTTCGCCGCTGCCAGCCGACGGGCCGTTAACCGGCCTTTCGCACGGCGCTTCCGGCATGGCCTTGGCGCTGTTGGAACTCGCTGCACTGACCGGGGAGGATCGTTATTCGAAGGCCGCGAAGGCAGCTATTTGCTATGAGCGGGGCTTGTTCTCCTCCCGGGAGGGCAACTGGCCGGACCTCCGCGCGGGCGAATCGGACGAAGCTGGCCCTCCGAAACGATTCGCAACCGCCTGGTGTCACGGGGCACCAGGGATCGGACTGGCGCGATTGCATTCCCTGCAGCACATCGACGATTCGGAGGCACGCGGCGAGATTGCAGCCGCAGTTCAGGCGACCGTTTCCCATGGAGTCGGTTCCAACCACTCGCTCTGTCATGGCGACCTGGGAAATCTGGAATTGCTGCTGGTCGCCAGCCAATCGCACTTTCCTGATTGCAGAGTCGATCGCGACCGCTGGACGGTTCATATTCTGGACGACATTCAGGCCCGTGGTTGGATCTGTGGTGTTCCGCAGGGAATCGAGTCTCCCGGTCTGATGACTGGCCTGGCCGGAATTGGCTATGGCCTGCTGCGTCTGGCAGAGCCGAGACGGGTACCCTCCTTGTTGACGCTGGCCCCCCCGGAGCGTTCGAGATGAACGGCAAGAATCTGTGTGCGTCGCTGAATTCCGCCGTCTATTTCGCGGCGGAAGCGGCGTGGGCGCTCCAGGTCCATCGCGTTCCAACGGCGCTGGTGCCTCGCGGATCGGCTGCCACAACGGGATCGTTTCAGGGGCCGCACTATGTCGGATGACGCGCGCACGCTATTCCGCCAAGAGGCACTGCGGCATTTCATGGAGGGTCGAGAGCCCTCGGTACTGCCTCGGTTCATTCGCCCCCGGACATTCGCCTGCCTTTGGATCCTGCTCGCACTCACACTCCTTGCGGGCCTGCTGGTCTGGACCGCGAAGGTGCCGGTATACACTTCGGGCCTGGCCATCGCACGGGAGGACCAGGGACAGTTGCGGCTGTTTGTGCTCGTCCCCGCCAATGCCGTCGCCCAGCTGAACGTGGGGCAGTCGGTGCTGATCCATTGGCCTGGTTTGCTCGAACCGGTCAGGACGCAGATCACCGGCGTGGACGCGTCGCCACAGAGTCCCGCGGCGGCCCGCGGCCGGTTTGGCCTTTCCTTAGAAAGTGTGCCGGCAGCTGTGGCTGTTGCGACCGCGGATGCCGACCGCGCCTGGCAGTCCATTGGCCGCAAACTGCCGGCAGAGCTTCATTCCGGGACCACGGCCCCGGCCGAAGTAGAAACCGGTACCCGCCGTCTGATCTCCTTGGTTCCGGGCGGATTGGGAACCGTGTCCCAGGCTGCGGCCGGAGAACGCGCAGGCTAGCGCGAGTATCGAGACCTCGAGGTTGCACCGCTGCCATGTTCCGTCGCCGGCAAGTTCCCGCTGTGCTGCAGATGAACTCCGTGGAATGCGGTGCGGCATGCCTGGCCATGATCCTTGGCTATCATGGGCGGCATGCCAGCCTGGCTGAATGTCGTGACGCCTGTACGCCTGGCCGTGATGGCGTGACCGCCCAGACGATTGTCACGGCGGCCCGCAATCTTGGGATGCGGGTCAAGGCGTACTCGGTTCAAGCCGACGCGGACCTGCGCGATTTGACTCTGCCGGCCATCGTGCATTGGAACTTTGGCCACTTTCTGGTGCTCAGCGGTATTTCGCAACGTGGCGTGGAAGTGGTGGATCCGGCGGAAGGGCGGCGCCATCTGACGGCCGAGGAATTTGCTCAGGGATTCACGGGCATCATCCTGGTCATGGAGCCGGGTCCGCAGTTTGAGCCGCGTCCCGCCACCACGGAACCGCTTTGGAGGCAGTTTCTGCGGGCCATGTGGCGCACCTCGGGCACCCCGGCGGCCCTGGGGCAAATCCTGATCGCATCGCTGATTCTGCAAGTGCTCGGTTTGGGCGTTCCGCTGTTTACGCAGGTGATGGTCGATACGGTGTTGCCCTACGGCATTCGCAACGTTCTGGTCATTTTGGGCCTGGGAATGGCCATCCTCGTCGTTGCCCAGATGGTATCGGGCTACCTCCGTTCGACCGTGATGATCTATCTCCAGACGCGGCTCGACACGCAGTTGATGTTTGGGTTCTTTGAACGGCTGCTGACCCTGCCCTTTCGCTTTTTTCAGCAGCGGTCGACCGGTGATCTAATCATGCGGCTGGCAAGCAATTCTCAGATACGGTCCATCCTTACCAGCCAGGCGCTATCGGTGTTCTTGGACGGCGGCCTGGTACTGGCGTATCTGGCAATCCTTCTATGGCGGGATGCGCCATTGGGATTCTTGAGTCTGGCGATTGGCGTCGTACAGACAGGGCTCCTGTTGGCGACGCTGCGCCACACCGCGGCACTGACGCAGCAGCGCCTGGCAGCCGAGGCGGAATCGCAGGGTTACCTGATTGAGGCGCTCACGGGGATCGCAACGCTGAAAGCCACGGGCGCCGAGGACCGTGCCCTGGACCGCTGGAGCAACCTGTTTATTAAGGAATTGAACATTGCCTCGCGCCTTTCGCACCTGGAGGCCGTGATCGAGACGGCCTTATTGGGGGTGCGGACCGCTGCCCCGCTGCTGCTTCTCTGGGTGGGCGCCTGGCGAGTGCTCGAGGGGTCGTTGACGCTGGGCACCATGCTCGGTCTATCGGCCTTGGCCCTTGCCTTCTTGTCGCCGCTCACCGCGCTGATGGCCAATTGGCAGCGATTGCAGCTCGTTGGCGCATTCCTGGAACGGATCGCGGATGTTCTGCACGCAGAGCCGGAACAGGATCTGCACACGGTTCACCCGGCACCTGTGCTTTCGGGCAGAATCGAAGTACGAAATGTGAGTTTCCGCTACGATGCCCAGGCGCCCTATGTCCTGAGAAACGTGTCCCTGGTGATCGAATCAGGACAGAAGGTAGCGTTGGTCGGCCGGTCGGGCTGCGGAAAGAGCACGCTTGCCAAACTGCTGCTGGGGCTCCATTCGCCAAGCGAGGGAGAGATATGGTATCACGCGGTTGGGGGCGACCTCAGCCAAGGGATCCCCTTGCCGACACTGAACTATCCCTCGCTTCGCCGGCAGTTTGGCGTCGTGCTGCAGGAGTCGTTTCTGTTCAGTGGCTCCATACGCCGTAACATTGCCTTCCAGAACCCCGATCTGGATATGACGGCCATCGACGAGGCGGCCCGACTGGCGGCCATGGATCAGGAAATTGCCGAGATGCCGATGGGCTATCAGACTCTGGTTGCCGAAGGGGGCACGGGACTCTCAGGTGGGCAGCGACAGCGATTGTCGATCGCTCGTGCCCTGGCCAACAAGCCGACCATCTTCATTCTGGATGAGGCCACAAGCCATTTGGATGTCGTGACGGAGCGGACGGTTGACGAAAACCTTAATCGCCTGGCGGCCACTCGGATCGTGATTGCCCACCGCCTGAGCACGGTCAAGAATGCCGATCAGATTCTCGTCATGGATCAGGGCATGATCGTGGAACGCGGCACGCACGATGAGCTGATGGGCCATCGCGGTGTGTACTTCGATCTGGTAGGATCCGGCTGAAGGCAGCTCATTACAAGGTGACGTATACCGCCGGCAACCGCCGTCGGCTGGCGATGTGGGCCGATTCAGGGGTTCACCGTGCATCGTCGACACGCAGCGGCCTCGCTTGTTGAGACTCTCGTCGTGCTTGCAATCATCGGCACGATGCTCGGGCTCTTGCTTCCCGCCGTTCAGCGATCCCAGGCGAGAGCCCGTGAAACGGTATGCCAGAACAATATCCGCCAAATGGGTTTTGCATTGAGCCACTGGCAAGAGGTCCAGCGGAAGGTTCCCGAGGCTCCTCGACCGGGGTGCGTCGGCGGATGGTCGTATGACATTCTCGACTTTATGGAGGAGCGCGCGTTGCGGAGGTGGGTCGGCCTGGATGCCCCGATCGATTCGGTACTGGAGGCCGCCTGCCAGCGACCCGGCTCGATGCGGTGCCCCGACTCGCCAGCAAGAACGAGCTCGTCGCCCCCTATGGACGCTACGCATTTTGTGATGGTGGTTCGTCCCGGCCGTATGGGCTGGCGCCTGCTGGATGCACCAATCAATGCAAGGCATCCGTGGCTCTCGGTACCTGACTACTCCCTGGAAGACCTGCGGCAGTCGGTTGGCCCGCACCGCCGGGGATTTCATTATGCCAATTCGAGTGGCGAGGTGGACTGGATGCCGCCTGGTGACGGCGACCCGTGAGACGCTTCACCGACGGAAGATGGCGTCCGGCGGGCGCCGTGGCATTCGTGGCGCGCGGGGCATCGCGGCGTGAAAGCCCCTGGATTGAATCCAGGGGCGCTTCATCTTCAGCCAAACAACAAGAAAGGAGCCATCTCGCTCCGCGAGATGAGCAACTGAGAGCGTCGATCCGATCCTTTGGAACTCTGGCGGAGCATCGCCTCGCGGAGTGAGACGGCTCCATGGGTGATCGCGCGTGTCATCGTGGAAAGTAGCTCGGGAACAACCCGAGCTTTGTCCATCAGGCCGATCAGCGGCCCCTTCGCGTACGACGGAGGCGTGCCGACAAGCCAAGGGCGGAGAGCACCAGGAACAAACCACTGTGTGGTTCCGGGACGATGTTGACGTTATCAATCAGCGTAAACAGCAATGCCCCGTCGTTGGGGTCCGTAGACGACGTTGCGTTCGTGTCGGCATGGCCGAAGAATACATTGTCGCCACCCAGGGTGACCGTGCTGAGGTCGATCGTGGCAATGAGCAGGCCATCGACCGTCCAGGTGGCCGTCGTACCTGCTTTTTCGATCAACACTTGATGCCACTCCATTGCCGCAGAGCCGATCAGCGTGGTCCCGGTCTGCTGGGGGAACAAAGCGAGCTGTGCAGCCGGTGCCGCCAACTGTCCAAATCCTGCGTAGTATGGATGGCTTGCGTTCCGATTTCCGGCTCCTACAGCTGCGAAGACGGTACTGGCATCGGGATATCCCGACCCTGCAGCCGTGGAATACGCGCGCCAATCTGCGGATGAATTGCCGTCCCCCGTAGCGGCGAACCAGACGCTGTCCTGCGTACCGCCAGGCCACTGGGCCACCGTTCCCGAGGTCCCAATACCAAATGTCGACAACTGCGTCGAGCCACTGCCCCCTGCCGGGAACGGACCATTGAAATTGGCCCACCAATCGAAGCGCACCTGGTAGTCGCCCGTAAAGCTCTCTCCCGTGGGCGAAGCGCTCAAGCCTCCAAATATGCCACTTGATTGATTTGCCTGCAGTTTCATGCCTCGAGTACCCGCTCCACTGGGAGCAGCGGGGATTCCCGCGGTGGAATAGTCGAAGAAGAAATCGGCCGCTACGTCGGTCGGCGCCGCCGTCGGCCCTGCGTTGACAGTCCACGTGGCGGTGGAATCGACTTCGAAGTCCTGAATATAGTCGCCCCAGGCGACGCCACTGGAAAACGCGATGAGCAAGGCAAATGCACAAGTGGTCTTCATCATTACCATTTCCTTCGCCAAAAAACGCGATACAAGAACGATGGATGCGACAATCTTCGCGGCGCAGGGATCCTGGGATCCCTGGACAGTCCTTTCAGCATAACGTCCGTTTGACCCCAATTTCAAGCAATAAATTGGAATATTCTGGCCTGCCATCGAACCTTGGCAGTGCTCGGTTTCATGGATTTTCTCGTCCGTGGCGGGCGCCCCAGGTCATGCGGCAGGCGTCCTGCAGTGCGGCGATGTGGGGCAACGTGTCCAGTATGGCCTCCTCGGTGGGACCGAAGTCCATCAGGCAGGCCACCTCGTTGACGCCTGCCTCGGCCAGTCGCTGTGCCATGTCGAGGCACGTTTCCGGGGTGCCGAGCAGCGATCGTCCCCCCAAGTACTTTTCGAAGATCAGTTCGATGACCACATCGGTCTGGTCTGGCGGAAGGGACGACAGATCGGCCTCTTTACCGCGGCTGAAGGCCAGGTGTTTCAGGAGGTGCAGGTTGTCTCGCATGAACTGACGGTAGGCCCGGCCGGCCTGGTCGCGGACCTGCTGCAGCGTCGAGCCAACAAACGTATGCAGCGCGACCGTGACGTTGGCCGATTCGGGTGGCCAGCCATGCCGGGCATACGACTCACGATACCGTCGAATCTTGGCGGCCAGGTCGTCCAACCGCTGGTCAAAGAGGTGTGTCAGGACTCCGGCACCCATCTGGCCGGCCCGTTCAAACGTTTGCGGATTGCCTGCCGCAGTGAGCCAGATGGGCAGTTCGGACTGGATGGGAGTGGGAAAGGTACGGACGTGAATGGCCTCGCCACTGCCGCTCCGCGCCGCCATAGTCTCACCGCGCCAGAGCCGGCGTACCGATTCAATGCCGCGGAACATGGCCTCGTGCCGATCGGCATATTGTTCCGGGGCCAGGGCGAAGTCATGGGGATGCCAGCCGGAGGCAAAGGAGACCCCCACGCGGCCGCCCGACAGGACATCGACCACAGCCCATTCTTCGGCCACGCGAATGGGATTCCGCAGAGGCATCACGACACTGCCGGCCCGCAAGTGGACGCGCTGCGTCTGGCGCGCCAGGGCCGCATGCAGCAGCGCGGGGCTGGGGTACAGTGAGCCAAAGCTCGTAAAATGCCTCTCCGGCAGCCAAATGCACGACAGCCCGTTCGTGTCCGCGAATTGGGCGCATTTCCACAGCAGGTCGTATTTGTGGGCGCCGCGATGATCGTCGCCTCCAAAGAACATCAGGCCGAATTCCAGGGGCGCGCGGACCGCCCCCGGGGCCACGGCCCCTTCCTGCTTTCGCTGCAGCGCGTCACGCACCCATTGACGCTTTTCATCGGCCGACAGGGAATCGATGTTCTGGGGTCGAGCCATGGTGCCTTCAGTGAAAATAGGTCGCGCACCCCACCTGGATGCCCGACGAGACCTGAATCATCAAGGACACGTCTCCAGCGTGTATCTCCCGGGCCGCCCGCAATCGCTGCAGACCAAACGGCAGTGAATTGGTGTAATAGTCACCGCCCGCCGCCGACTCTCCGTTCCGATCAGTCTGGTCGCAAGTCAGGTCGACCAGCCGATCCGGGGAGATGTCCAGGCTTCGGGCAAGCCGGCGAGCGAATTCGGGAGAGCATTGTGAGGGCAGCACGTACTTCACCTGGTCGAGCGTCAGCGAATCGCGCGCGAGGAGCTGTCTCACGGCGCGAGGTACGAGGCCTAGCAGCCGTTCGTCCAGTTCTGGTTCGACGTCCAGCTGGTAGTACGGCCGACCCTGGCCGTAATGACCGGTGATGGTTCGAGCTTGCTGGAACTCGGTCGCGTATTGAAAGACAAACGAGCCAAAGCCTTGTCGATTCACGGGGGACGCTTCGAGGATCACGGCGGAACCTGCCTGCAACAGTCTCAGGGGATGATCGGGGCGATGCATTGCGTTGACGTCGACTTCGGAGGTCACCACCATGGCGATCCGGCACGATCCGGCCTGGATCATGCGCACGGCGACTTCGCACGCATTCAGGAAGGCGAGCGAGGCATTGAAGACGTCGAAGGCCAGTGTCTTGCGATCGAGCGGTGAGGTGACGCGATCATTGATCTTCAGTTCACCCGCGATGAACGTGGCGATGGCGGGTTCGGAGATAAAATCGCTACGGGTCAGCCCGGCGAACAGCAGCAGATCGATGTCACACCGGTCACGCCCCCATGGGTGCAAGCAAGATTCGGCCGCAGCCACGGCCAGATCGGTGGTGGTTGCGGGGATCCCATCCGCCGCCCTGGATGTGCCGATGCTGGTAATGACAACGGATGCATGCGATCGGGGTACGGAGACGGGGGGCGGTTCGAGAGGGGCGGGCCGAATCCCGCACGACTTGAATTGGCGCAGTCGATCGGGGAGATCGTCGAGCGTATACAGGCCCGTTCCCACGGTCTGCCCGGAACCGGAGATGGCGAAGACCGTTCGGTCGCCAGACTGGATCCGTCCGCTCAGGATATGGTCCCACAGTGCGACGACATGGGTTGTTGTGGCCGTATTGCCGCGGCGGGCGAGATTGTCGATGGTATTTCCGTCATGCGAAATGTTCGCCCCCAAGGCCTCGTTGATCGCACGCATGCCATCTCGCAGTGAGCGTCGCGAGGTCTGGTGAATGATCAGATGGTTCATGGTCTCGGGAGACCAGGGGCTCCGGCTAAAGATGTGCCGCGCATGCATCATGGACTGCTCAGCGGCCACGCTCGTGTGCTGTATGGGATCTGGCACCCGCATGATGGGCCCCCCGTGAGGCTGGTCGGTGGAGCCCGCGATGCACATCCGGTTGTAGCTGCTGACGGTATACAGTTCCAGTTCATGGAATCCCACACCTGGGTCGGCGGCCAGTTCCAAGAGGACGGCAGCGCCCGCATCGCCCACGGTCAGGCAGGCGATTCGGGGGTCCAGAAACTCGGTGATTTCCAGCTGTGCAGTACGCGTGATCAAGCTGATGTACTCGCCACTCACGATCAGGGCGCGACGCGCCGAACCCGACTTCAGGGCCGCGTCCGCCACGTGGATTGCGGTGAACATTCCGCCGCAGGCATTGGTGATGTCAAAAGCCGTGGCCTGATCGAACCCGAAGATCCGCTTCAGCTGCAGCGATGTATTCGGCTCAATCGAAACCTCACGAGGATGATTGGCCCGCGTAATGTTGCAGCAAATCAGCAGATCAATGTCGCCAGGTCGATAGCGGGAGTACGCCAGGCATTCATCGACGGCTTTGCGGGCCAGGTCAATGCTGTAGTCCCCGTCTTCCGACATGCGACGTGTCCGAATTCCCGTTGTTTCCTCCAGGGGAAACTGCAGCGGATGGTGACAACCGCGCACGACTTCTTCCGTGGAGACTTCCCGAGGAGGCAGATAAACGCCGATGCTCTCGATCACCGAATTCCGTCTTGGCAGGTCCGGTCGTCGAGCGGAAACGTGGTCCACTTGGCAGGATATCGCGGGGGCGAAGGCCTTACCAACCGTCACATGGGCCTCGTGAAGCGTTGCCGACGGATGGTCAACCCCCGGGACGTGGGGACACTCCCTATTCCGGGATTCCTGCCGCGGCGCGATGACCGATGCCAACTCGGCGATCGTCGGATACTGAAAGAGCAAGGATGGGGGGATCTCAATCTGTTCGGCAGCCGCCAGCGAGCAGATCTGCAGGCTCTGCATCGACGCGCCACCCAGGTCGAAATAGTTGTCATGGACGCTTAGGCGATCCCTGCCCAGCGCTTGCGACCAGACCCGAGCGATTCGCTGTTCGAGGTCGTTTCGAGGTGCCACGTAGTCCCGATCACGGTCCGCGTGCGGTTCGTCAGGCATCGGCAGCGATTTGCGATCCACCTTGCCTGACGCCAAGAGCGGCAGCTCGTCCAGCCAGACGTAATGGGCAGGAATCATATACTCCGGAAGTTTCGGCTTGAGAAACGGACGCATCTCCCCAGTGTGTACCGATGCCGATCCCGACGCGACCAGATAGGCGACCAGTTGTGAGTCAGGGCCGCCTCGATCCAGTTTCCTGGCGACCACCGCAGCGCACTGCACCGAAGGATGTTGGCTCAAAGCCACTTCAATCTCCTCCAGTTCCATGCGGAACCCACGAATCTTCACTTGATGATCCACTCGGCCCAGGAATTCAATCGTTCCGTCTGCCCGAAACCGGGCTCGATCCCCGGTAAGATAGATGCGACGCTGCTGCCCAGGGTGGAATGGATCGGCGATGAACTGCTGCGCGGTCCAGTCCGGCTGATTGAGATAACCGCGCGCAAGTCCAGTGCCTCCGATGGCGATTTCACCAGGGACGCCGATCGGGGTCGGCTGTCGGCGTTCGTCGAGCACATACAACTGGGTATTCGCGATCGGTGGTCCGATCCCCACCCAGTCCCGATCGACGGTTACCTGATCGACCGCGGACCAGATCGTCGTTTCCGTGGGGCCATACATGTTCCAGAGACTGCCGCAGCGACGGCGCAAGGGTGCTGCCAGATCGGCGGTCAAGGATTCGCCTCCGCACAAGACCTTCAGAAGGGGGTCTCCTTGCCACCCCGCCTGCAATACGAGACGCCAGGTCGCCGGTGTCGCCTGCATGATCGTGGGTCGGGTTTCGTGCATAAGATGCACGAGTGCCAGGCCATCCATGGCGATCCGTGGAGGAGCGATGATCACCTCCCCCCCCACGGTTAGCGGAAGGAACAACTCGAGAACCGAAATATCAAACGTCAGCGTGGTCACCGCCAGCAGCCGATCGGTTCCGGTGATGCCAGGTCGGCACTGCATGGCGGTCAGGAGATTGACGACCGATCGGTGTTCGACCGCAACTCCTTTAGGACGTCCGGTGGAACCCGACGTGAACAGGACGTAGGCCAGGTTGTCAGCCCCCACCACGGGGTCGACGGTATGGGTCGATTCACCGGCAATTTGTGGCCCATCGACGTCAAGGTGGATCTGCTGTGGCGAAGGGAATGAGGGGGATGAGGCAGCGGTGCCGTCGGCGATGGAATTCGTGATGGGGCGAGCCGTGGCCATGTCGACCAGCAGCCAGGCGGGGCCGGCATGGTGGATGGCTGCCAGGACATGGGCCAGTCGTTCAGGCGGAATGGTGGGATCGATCGGGACGTAGGCCCCCCCGGCCTTGAGGATGCCGAGGATTCCGACGAGCATGTCGGGTGACCGTTCCAGACAGACGCCGACGAGGTGTTCCGACGACACACCGCGCCGACGAAGAAACCTCGCCAACTGGTTGGAACGTGCTTCCAGATCGCCATAGGTCAACCGCTGCTTGCCCATGGAAACGGCCGCGCGATCGGGTGTGATCGCCGCCTGTCGTGATACCAGGTCGTGGAGGCACGCGCTGGAATCGAAGTCGGACGATGTCTGGTTCCAGCCATGGACCATACGGTTTCGCTCAACCGTCGTCATCATGGGAAGGTCGACCAGCTTGGCCTCTGGATTCGCCGCGATACCCTCCAACAGCGTCAGCAGGTACCCGGCGACTCGTTCCATGGTGGCGGCATCCAACAGATCCCGATTGAACTGGAATGCTCCGGCCAGCATGGTCCCCAGATGGAAGAAGACCAGGGTCAAATCAAAGGCAGCCCCCTGTTGGGCAATGGAGAAGGGTCGCAGTCCCAGGTCACCTGCGTCGATACCGGAAAGCGCTGGGGGACCGAGCGTCGTCAGCTTGCGCGGGCGGTCCCAGTTGAACGCAACTTGAACGATGGGGGAACGACTGGCATCGCGCTGAGGCGCCAGGCGTTCCACGAGCAGCGGAAACGGAAAATCCTGATGCTCCAGGCCCAGCAGCACCGCCTGCCGGACTCGCGCCAGGTGTTGCCGAAAGCTCATTTCACGTGTGAGCTGGCAGCGAAGCGGAATCACGTTCAAAAAATAGCCGACGATGTCTTCCCATTCTGCGCGATTGCGACCCGATGTGGTGGATCCCACGATGAATTCGTCTTGTCCCGACCAGCGGAACAGCAGGACCTGGAACGCCGCCAGCATCGTCATGTAGAGGGTGGCACCGGCCTCTTTGGCAAGGGATTGAAGGCGGCCCGTCAACTCGGCGGGGACATCGAAGCGATGCGAGGCGCCGCGATACGTCTGTACGGGTGGCCTGGGGCGATCGGACGGCAGATCGAGTGGGTCGCCAAGATTCCGCAGCGATTCGCGCCAATAGTCCCAAAGTGATTCTCCCTGTGGACCCTGCAGCATCTGTTGTGACGCAAGCACAAAGTCTTGGTACGTATGCCGCGGCGACGCGTGCAGTACGTGACGTCCCGTCATTTGCTCGCGGTAGAGGGCCGAAAGCTGTTCGATCAAGAGGTCGATCGACCAGAAGTCCACGGCGATGTGCGATGCCGTAATCATCAAAACGTGCGGGAGTTCGCCCCGACAAAACAGATGGGAGCGGATGACCGGTCCTTGTTCCAGATCAAACGGCCGATTCGCTTCGGTTTGCATGCGGTGGTCGAGTTCCACGTCGCTCCAACCGGCTGCGTCGACGAGCTCCCAGGGAAAGGACACGCCTTCGCGGAAGCGGGCAAATGGCGTTCCCGCGTGCATGCCAAACGTGGTGCGCAGGGCAGTGTGCCGATCGATCAGCCGGTCCAACGATCGCCGCAGCGAGGTGAAGTCGGCATCCGGCCGGACGGTCGCGGCGTAGAAGATGTTGTATGCCGGGCTGGACCGATCCAGCTGATGGACAAACCATAACGCGTTTTGACCAGAGGAGAGAGGTCCGCCGTTCGCAGGATGCGGATCCTTCCGCTGGAGGAGCGATCGTAAGAGCGCCCGCTTCTGTTCGGCCGACATTGCCGCCGACGGAGAACTCATGACTGCTGCGATTCCTCGCTGAGCAGGGCCCGCAGCATGGCGTCGACTTCTTCGTCCGACAAATCGTCCACGCGTGCCTGGAGATCCTGCAAGCGACTCGAGGAGATCGGCGCCGGGAATGCACTGCCCACGCCAGGGCCGGGGTCCAGCCGAATAAGGGACTCCGGTTCCAGTACGGCCGCCGTATCGGATATCGTTGCTACCCCTTCCACCTCCTGGAGCAGGGCTTTTACCAGGTCGGAGAGCGAGGGGTCCCGCATCAGGACGGCCAGGGAGATGGTCAGTCCCAAGCGAGCCTCCACATGGTTCCGCAATTCCACGGCCATGAGCGAATCGATTCCCAGTTCATTCAAGGAATGCTCGAGTTCCAGCTGCTCGGGCCGAATCCGCAAGACCCTACCGATCTCTTCGCGGAGTACCGCGTCGATGAGTGCCCGGCGAGCCTCGGGGGTGGCCTGGATCAACTCCGCCTGACGGGCCGCCGACAGATGGGAGGATGGCGCGTCGGCCATGGAAGATTCCGCAGCAAGGTCGCGCCATAGCCCTTCCACCCACCGCATGGCGCCGATGGACCCATGGCGAGGCTCTTCTTCGATTCTCTCTGGGCAGATCACGTGACCCATGACGCCCGTTCCGAAAAGCTCTTGCATCGCTTCCCAGCGACAGGGCGCGTCTCTGCCTGCTTTCGAAACGCTCAGCACGGCGAGCCCCTGCGCAGTCAGGTAATGTGCGAATGCGTCGAGGGACTGGTTACCGACGTGCACTGGGTCGGATGCGAGCATCCCCGCGCCGGCTCCGCCCCCATCGACCATCCAGAGGAAGTCCCAACGTTGTTCCTTGAGAAGCGGAAGCAGATACCAGGCTCTGGGAACGTCCAGCGGGCGACATGGCGCATCTGCGGATGGGCTGGCGGATTGCTGAGGATCGGCGGACCGACCGCACGCTTCTCTGAGGATTGCGCCTCGCAGTGGCGGCCAGCCGGCTGACGACAGTTCCTGGAGCATCGTGCGCAGGGTAGCCGGATCGGCCACATCGATCGTCGTGCGGTGAATCGTCACGCCCCGGGAAGCAATCGATTCGAGGCATCCTGCACAATCATCCGATGCATTTGCTGGAAGCGCGTCCGGGGAATCGGTCCCAACGTGGCATACGACTACGTGGTGCGCTCCTTGGTCGGCCATCCACCTGGCTGCGGCCCAGCCTTCGTCCACCGAGTCGCATGCCACCAGGTAACTGGCATCGGCCCGCCATCGCAAGGATCTCGGTTGCCGCTCGCCGCGCGGCGACCGCGCCAGGCGGGCCACGTACCGCTGATCCCCTCGGAACGCAATCTGGAGCTCGTCGTCCGGGCGCAATAGTTCCATGCAAAGCAGTTCCGCCGCCGAGGTCACCGAAGCCTCGGCATCCAAGTCGACGTATCCACCCAGGAGCGAGGGCCATCTCGCATCGATCTCTGGTCCCCATCCCCAAAGCAGCGACTGATCCAAACTGGCAACCTGGTCTGCGGCACGTACCCACTGGGCGCCCCGCGTCACGATCCAAACCTTCAGGGTTCCAGGAATCGATGGAAGCGAGGTCCGTACCAGCCGGTCGATCCACGCGTGGACTGGTGTCCGCACACAAGGCACAGAGTGCCTCAGGGAGCCCGCGGTCTTATCTCCGGAAGCGGGAAGATTGAGGCCCGACAGATCCACGATGCCGCGAAGTGACTGGGAGGCGACGAATTCGTCCGTCATTTCGTCAACATCCGCAACGCGACAATTCTGATTCCGCTCGTGGAGCGATCGGGCAAGCGCATGTGCGATGCCTTGCCGATCGGCGAGTATCAGCCAGGCCGCCGTATCTCGATTCGCGAGTTGCCCAGGCCCTCCTCCCTCCTCGCCCACCCGCGCAGTGCGTGGCGCATGCGCAGGTTTCGGCTGGGACGACTCCGCAGACCGGGCAAAGAGGACCGTTTGCGGCGGGGCCACGGTCCGGCTACCCTGCGCAGCGGGCCAGGCCGCCGTGTCGACGTATCCCTCGTCCGCCAAGAGTTCACGCCATGTTCCCTCGGAGACCAACGGGTGACCCGGCCGAATCGGGTGGTCCGAAAAGTGCCACCAGCCTGGTGTCAGGCCAAAGATCAGGTCGAGCCAGCGTTGAGGACGCGTTCCCTCCAGCAGCAGCAACGCGCCGCCGGGCTTCAACAACTGGTGAACGTTCCGCAGCGATTCCCGCAGGTCGCGGGTGGCATGCAGTACGTTCGATGCAATCACCAGGTCAAACTGGCCGCCAGCAAATCCTTGCGTTTCGGGTGACAGCTCAATGTCGAGGATTCCGAATCGGACAAAGGGATAGTGGCGAAACGTTCGTGCCGCCTCACGGGTGAAGACCTCGGAAACGTCGGTGAACAGGTACTCCGTCCGGTCCTGCGGCAACCTCGGCAGCAGATAGCTCGTGGTCCCACCGGTACCGGCTCCGAGCTCCAATATGCGAAGCGGACGATGCGCGGGAAGGTCGCGAATTGCCTGCGCCACGGCCTCTTCCAGCAGGGCATTCAGCGATCGCGCGAAGGGTGAGTCGCGATAAAGTGCTTCCAGTAGCTTCGTCGAGCCACTGGGAAAGAGCAGTTGCAGTGGGTCGATCTCACCGCGAAGCACCCCAGCCAGGCTTCCGGCGCAGGCGGACAACAAGGCCCATTCGGCCCGGCATTCCGGAAACTGCTGCTGCAGAGATGCCAGCGTTGCCTGAGGTTGTTGCGCCGCGTTTGCCGCGCCGGGGACCACCCAGCCGTCGTGGGATCTCCGCAGCAAGCCCTCTTCGGCAAGCGTCGTGAGCAGGCGATCCAGCAGCCGAGACGGCCCGGGCAACTTCCATTGCGCTACCAGTGTCGCCGAGCTGAACGTCACACCTTGGGGCGGCAGCCCACCCAACTGCTCGAACGCTTCACGAATGAAGTCAATACTCAGTCGATCCAGGGCCGCGAACAGGTCAACATAGCGAGGGAGTTCCCATTGCGATACGATCCGCTCGATCTCGTGTCGCAGGTGGGCTTCGATGGCGGCCACCGGGGGAATGTAGTCTACCGGGATGCGTGCGATCTGCTGATCGAGTTGCGAATGGGGTCTCCAGAAAAGCTTCAGGGGGTCGACGGCCGGCCGTTCGATGACGTGGTTTGTGGGTGCGACGGCCGGCGGCTCCGCCGGTTCGGAAGTCGGGTGATCGAGCCAGTAACGCGACCTTTGGAACGGATAATTGGGCAGACCGACAGGGGTGGACGCATGACGGAAGATCCCACCCCATGGTACGTCCAGGCCGCGCACATAGCGATCGGCGGCGTCTTGTAAGTCCGAGACACCATCGGGCCGACCGTTGCCGCTGTGGTCGCCCGACTCGGGACTGGACGTCCGTACGTCCACGCGGCCCACGACAAGGCCGTGCGGCGTCTCCCCCGTGGCAAACGCCGCCAAACCATCTGCCGCGGCCAGCGGATCGTCCTGAACCATCGCCAGCCGATGTGCAAAGTGCGTCCGGCACAAAGCGGCCGACTGGCAAATCTGGAGGTAGTCCTCTGGTCTCTCCCGCAGGGCCTCACGGTACCGCAGCGCCAAGTCACGCAGTGCGGTTTCGTCCCTCGCGGAAAGGACCAGCAAGCCGGAAGGTGGAGGACTTGCCACGTCGGCGATTCCTCGGATCGGCGCGGACTCCAGGACGACATGGGCATTGGTGCCGCTGAAGCCAAACGAACTGACACCCGCGACTCGGGAACTTCGCCGCTCAGGCCACTCGGTCAACCGCGCAGGGACGTGTACGGAGAGCCGGTCCCAGGGGATGAACGGATTGGGCTGGTGCAGATGGAGGTGAGCGGGGATCTGAGCTCGCTGCAGCATGAGTACCGTCTTGATCAAGCCGGCAATTCCGGCGGCCGCTTCCAGGTGTCCGACGTTGGTCTTGACGGACCCGACGATCAGGGGTGCGGTGGCGTTGCGTCCGCGGCCCAAGACTTCGGCCATGGCCTGAAGCTCGATGGGGTCACCCAACGAAGTCCCCGTGCCGTGTGCCTCGACGTAATCCACATGCGTGGCAGAGATCCCCGCGCTCGAGAGGGCCGCCTGCAAGAGGGCTTCCTGCGATGGCCCGTGCGGAGTCGTCAGGCCACTGCTGCGGCCATCGTGATTGACGGCCGAACCGCGAATCACCGCCAGGATCGGATCGCCGTCTGCCTCCGCGTCGGCGAGCCGTTTCAAGAGAACCAGGCCGCAACCCTCGCCGCGGCCATAGCCGTCCGCGGAAGCGTCAAACGCTTTGCAGCGCCCGTCCTTGGCAAGCGCTTGCAGCCGGCTCAACGCGACCGTGGAACGGGGATCGAGGATCAGATTGACACCACCAGCCAGTGCCGCGTGGCATTCGCCCCGCTCGAGGCTCTGGACCGCCAGGTGGACGGCGACCAGCGAGGAGGAACACGCGGTGTCGACTGCCAGGCACGGCCCATGGACCCCGAAGAAATGAGCGAGCCGACCTGCCGCGACGCTCGGTGCCACTCCGGTCCCCGTGTGGACGTCGATTCCATTCCAGCGTGAGGGCGCTTGCGGGCGTCCGTAGTCACAGTTGCTGATACCAATGAAGATGCCGAAGGGGGTCTCGGCGACCTGCCCCGGCACGAGCCCCGCGTTCTCGAATGCTTCCCAAGCGACTTCCATCAGAAGGCGCTGCTGCGGGTCCATGGCCGCTGCTTCCCTGGGCGAGATCCCGAAGAACTGGGGTTCGAACTGGTCGACCGTCTGCAGAAAGCCACCGGACCGAAGTTCCTGCGGAAGGACCCGCCAATCGACGTCGCACTGTCTCGATTCCGTCATCACTCCGATCGCGTCCCGCCCAGATGCCAGCAACTGCCAATACGCGTCCGGGCTGTCCGCGCCGGGGAATCGGCAGGCCATGCCAATCACGGCGACAGGATCCTGAATCGACCGCTGCTTCACCAAGGAACCGTGGTGGACCGATTCTGGGGTGGTCAGATGGTTTGCGAGGGATCGAACATTGGGAAAGTTGAAGAGCAACGCAGGCGATACCGTCCGGCCGAGCAGCGACTCAAGCTCCCCTGCAATCTCAACGGCTGCCAGTGAGTCCAGTCCCAGTGAGGTAAAGGGATCGTCCAGGCCCAGCATGTTCCGATCGCGTCCCAATCGCGCGGCCAAGTTTGCGAACAGCCAGTCTTGCAGTTCGGACTCACCGAGTGCCTTACCCTGCCGCCGACGCTGGTTCGACCTCTCGATGTCTGGCGGTGCGGACGCGCCGACGGGATCCGCGGTCCAGTGAGCCAATGCTTCCAGTTCGTTTTGCAAGTACAGTTCGCGGCAAGCCTGCCGTTTTTGCTTGCCACTGGAGGTCTTCGGCAGACGGCCGGGCTTCAAGAGGACGATCGCATGCAGCGGGGCATCATGGACTTCCAGGACCGCTTGTCGGATCGCATCCAGGATCTCGAGAGAACGGTCGGCCGATTCCCTCCGCTTCAGTTCCTGGACAATCACCAGGCGCTCGGCCCCGAGGACCTCGATGGAGAAGCAGACACCGCCCGTGGCCCGCAGGTCCGCATGGCATTTCTCCACGGTCTGTTCCACATCGTGCGGGTACAAGTTGCGACCTCGGATGACGATTATGTCCTTGCAGCGGCCAGTAATGAAGAGCTCACCGTCCCGCAGGAAGCCCAGGTCGCCGCTGCGAAGGTAGGGTTCATCGCGCCCGGCCAATCGTGCGCGAAAGATCCGGTCGGTCAATTGCGGTTGATTCCAGTAGCCGCCTGCGACACTGGGACTACGAATCCAGATCTCGCCCACGTGACCGGCCGCCGCCGGTCGAAGGTTGTCGGTATCGACAATCGCAACCTCCTGACCGGGCAAGACACGACCTGAGCTGACAAGCCGGCGGGTGGGGACTCCAGGTGCAGGCGGGGATTGGACGCGATGCTGTTCGAGGGCCTGCGCTCCGAATTCGCGGACGACAGGTTCCTGCTCCTTGATGCCGCCCGTGACGATCAGTGTTGTTTCGGCCATGCCATAACAGGGATAGAACGCCGAGGCCTGAAAGCCATAAGGGGCGAACTTCCGTGTGAAGGTCTCCAGGGTTTCCGCCTGAATGGGCTCCGCACCGGTAAAGGCCATATTCCAGCGGCTGAGATCCAGGTCCCGGCAGGCGTCCGTGGAAACCTTCTCGTTGCACAGGGCAAATGCAAAATTGGGGCCGCCGCTGATCGTGGCGCCAAACCGCGAAATCCCCTGCAGCCAGCGGACCGGTTTTTGCAGGAATGCCAAAGGGGCCATCAAGATGGCAGGCAAACCCAAGTACAGAGGTTCCAGCAGGCCGCCCACCAGCCCCATGTCGTGATAGGTGGGCAACCAGAACAGTCCGAGTTCCCCAGCCGGCCTGGTGCGAAAGCCATGAGCGATCAGCTGGCAGTTGTGCATCAAATGATGATGGTGCAATACGACGCCCTTGGGTGTCCCGGTCGAACCCGACGTGTACTGCAAAACCGCGACGTCGGTCGGGGATGGCCATTTGGGTGCCCAGGCATCGGCCAGCTCGTCGGCCAGGGCCGCGGTCTCGCATCGCGGCGTTTCCGCCAGCGCCGGACAGTTGCGCAAAAGTGACATGTTTATGTCACTTGTGGTGTGGCTCCAGAGGACAATCGCGGCCTGGGCGTCTTGTCGGATGGCATCGATCGCTGACAGGGACCGATTGCGGCGGGGTGGGCTGGTCGGTACCGCCACGACACCAGCGTACAGGCAGCCGAAAAGGGCCACGATGAATTCCAGGCCAGGAGGATACAGCAGCAGGGCCCGCTCACCCGCCAGGCCGCGACGCTGCAGTTCGGCAGCGACCGAACGGGCCCGCCGGTCGAGCTGCGCATAGCTGAGTCGGATCGCCGGCTCCGGATCGTCACCATTCCAGAAAGAAAAGGCCGTCTCACCCGGTCGATCACCGGCCCAATGGCGAAGGCGATCTGGCAGCGTCGTGGTTGGGGCGCTATTGGGCGTCATGAAATGGTCGAGTTCCACCGACGCGTTCATCCCCACAAAAGTCCCGTGCCCGGTCGCATCAGGCGATGGGAGACGGGGCGTCCTGGGGTGCGTGGGCAAACCCCAGCTTGGCATCGGATCGTATCAAACGGAGGCCCCGTGTCCAAGCCGTCCCCGGCTGGATCCGGTCCGTGACGCCGCGAATGAGCCTTTGTTCGGAAGAGGTAAAACGCAGAGTTCGCAGAGAACGCAGAGATGGAGTGGCTCCGCGTCCTCTGCGATCTCCGCGTTTCCAGTCCTGTTTCGTCCGTGGCCACTCACGCTAGGGGGTATGCGATGACCATCAACGAATTGACCCATGCCATTATCGGATCCGCAATTCGCGTGCACCGGTTCCTTGGTCCCGGGTTACTCGAGTCGGCCTATCGAGTCTGCCTGGCGTATGAGCTCAAGAAACTCGATATCCCCACCGTTCAAGAGATACCGATCCCAGTCGTGTACGAAGGAGTGAAGCTCGAATGCGGCTATCGGGCAGACATAATCGTAGCACAGAAGGTCTTGGTGGAATGCAAAGCGAAAGAGGTCATTCACCCAATCGACCAGGCGCAAGTCCTATCCCACCTTCGACTGACACATTTGACCGTGGGACTTCTGATCAATTTTCACGAGGTCGTGCTCAAAGAGGGTATTCAGCGAATTGTCAATAACTATCACCCGGAAACCCAATGAGCAGATCCGACGTTCAGGAACTCATAACGCAGAGAACGCAGAGCCCGCCGAGATGGAATTACTCCGCGACCTCTGCGTTTTGGAAGAAAGGGATGAGGAATGAGAGGCCAGGTACTTGCACGGAAGAGGTTAAACGCAGAGTTCGCAGAGAGCGCAGAGATGGAATTACTCCGCGTCCTCTGCGACCTCTGCGTTTTGGAAGAAAGGGATGAGGAATGAGAGGCCAGGTACCTGCACCGAAGAGGTTAAACGCAGAGTTCGCAGAGCCCGCCGAGAACGCAGAGAACGCAGAGATGGAGTGGCTCCGCGTCCTCTGCGTTTACATTCCTGCCGGCGCCAGCGACCCCACTTCCCGTTCGGCCCCCACAAAATCGAATTGCACGATGGAGAAGTCATCGTCGAGGGATTCCGATCCATGCAGGCCATAGCAATGTGCGAGTAACGCATCCATGACCTGGGGAGCGGTTTGCCTGGCTGTCAGATAGTCTTGAAACTCTGCCAGAGTCCATGTTCCACCATCGGGCAGTTGAATTTCGAATGCCCCATCGCTGAACACGAACAACCGTGCGTATTCCGGAAGGGTTGTCTCGCAGGTATCGAATTCGAGGCCCGGCCCCAGACCCACGAGGGGGCCCGTTGATTCCAGGGCCATCCGCCTGGCCTCGGCCTGTGTGGGGCCGGCGAACAAGATGGCAGGTGGGTGTCCTCCCCCAGCATGTCTCAGAAGCCGTGACTTTGGCTGATAGACGCCATACCAAATGGTGAAGTACTTTCCGTCATGGCGTTCCATGTCAAAGGCCGTGCTCAGGCCATCCAGCACCTGCGAAGGATTTCTAAAATCGCAGCGAGGCAGACTTTGGGCCGTCAGGACATTCATGGCGGAAACTGCCAGCAGGGAAGCGCCCACCCCGTGCCCACTGACATCCAACAGATAGAGTGCAAAGTGGTCTTCATCCAGCCAGTGGTACCCAAACGAATCGCCACCCAGGTGCATGGAGGGAACGAAACGCCAGTCGGTGCGAATGGGGGGATGGCCAATCGGAGGGGGTAGCAGTGACTGGACGTACTTGGCCGCCTGGTCAATCTCCTTCGCCAGTTCGCGGCGACTTTCGGCCAGTCGGCGGAAGGCCTCATTGCGCTCCAGCAGTGCCATGTACCCCCGCGAGTGATATCGGATGCGGGCCACCAACTCGACGCGGTCGGGCAGTTTGACCAGATAGTCGTTGGCCCCGCGGGCGAAGGCTTCGGCTTTGACCAGGGGTTCTTCCTTACTCGACAGCACGATCAGCGGAACATCGCGCGTATGCGGGTTGGCGCGGATGAATCGCACCAGGGTGAGGCCGTCGACCTGGGGCATGACCAAATCCTGCAGGATCACGGTTGGGCCGAAGGCATTGGCATGGCGAATGGCTTCGGTTGGATCGCCGCAGTATTCCAGTACGATATCCGATTCGCCTGCCAGCATCCGTTTGACCGATTCGCCGATGAAAGCCTGATCATCGATCAGCAGCACGCGGACACCGGCCTTGGCAATTTCTTCGGAAGGCTGGGAGAGGGCCATACGTGGTGACTCAACGCGGAATCGTTCGGCAGTTGTCCCCTGATTATCGCCACAATCGCTGTACAAGGAAATGGTTGACGCGGGCGGGGAGGCGAACCTGGCCGTCGACTGCGGCATCCTGGGGACGCTCTAGCCCCGCGCGCGCGGCGAACTACAATGAAACACAGTGTTTTGAGGAGTTTTCAAGCATGTCCCTCCCTCGTGATCCGGCACTCCTGGAGATGTTCCGCGCCGAGGTCGATACGCACATGGCTGCGCTGAACGATGGCCTTCTGTCACTCGAGCGTGATCCCAAGCAGCTACCGGTTTACGAATCGATGATGCGAGCGGCCCATTCCATCAAGGGTGCTGCAAAGATCATGGAACGGAGCATGGCAGTACAAGTCGCTCACGAAGTCGAGAACTGTTTCGTGGCGGCTCGGGAGGGGCGACTGACGATTGATAGTACCCTGGTCGACCTGCTGTTCGAGGGGGTCGACGTCCTGGGGATGGTGGCCCAGGCGTCGGACGACGCGGACGAGGAGTTGTTGGTTCGCGCGGAAAGGGCGGTGCACCAGATAGCGCGTGCCAGTCAGGGACTTGCCGTCGTTCCGTCTCGTGGCGAACGGGCCTCCTTGCCCCATCGCCTGGCGGACGAAGCGGGGTCTTCCCTCGCCGACGTTCGGCCGCAAGGCGCGTTGGACGCACCGTGGGTCGATCGATATCGCCCGTCCATCATGCATCGCAGCCGGGAAGCAGCTGGGCCCGTTCGGCTGGACCTGAGCGACGTTACACGCATCGATGCCGTTGGCCTGGCGTTTCTCGCCGCCGCCACGCATTCCATGGCGGATTCTGCGTCGACGCCGGGCTGTATCCGACTGGTCGGTGTGCCGCAGCCGTTGGCCTTGTTGTTGCGGGCGGTCGGGATCCACGATGCGGGGCCCCTTACGGCCTCTGAGGGGTAACCCGATGTCGGTCAGCAAGTCGGCGGAATTCGTGGCCGAGGCCAAGGATCACCTGGCGGCCGTCTGCGATCACCTCCTGCACTGGGAACGATCGTCGACGGATGATGCCACCCACCGCATCACCTCCATGTTACGGGCCGTGCATTCCATCAAGGGAGGTGCCGGCTTCTTCGGGCTGCGGCAGGTGGAACAGCTCGCACACCTGATGGAATCCGTATTGGAAGCGGCCCTGGCGGGATTCCTTCCTGCTACCTCGGACAGCGTTGATGCACTGCTCGCGGCGACCGACCGGGTCGCGGCCATGGTCGACGACGCCGACAACAGCAACGCCATGGAGGTCGGCGACATCACGGCTCGGCTGGAAGCCCTCCTCCGGCCGGCCGCCAGTGAGTCCGCGGATCGCGGTGAGCCCGTCGATCGCGACTTGCCAAGTCCCAAGACGCCCGAACGACTGACCCCGTTTCCGATTTCTCTCGATCTGACCGCCAGTGAGCAGGCGGGTCTTCCCCCATTGACCCTGATCGAGCGCGTCTTGCAACGGGGGGACGTCGTGGAAGGCCGACTCCGTTTTCCTTCCGTCGACATACGGTTGGCCGCACCCGAGGGGCCCATCGTCTGGGACGCGACCGTTGCGAGCCCGCTGGACCCCCATGACTTTTTGGCCAGTCTCCAGCTGCCTTCGCGCGATTCCCTGGCGGATGCCGCCCCGCCCGCGACCGCCGGGCAATCCGCTCCAGAGCCCGAGTCAACGCCTTCCGTCGCGGGACGAGCCGCCTCCGTGGTAACGGGCACAAGCGACCGAATGCCCTCCATCCGCATCCCAGTTGATCTGGCCGATCGACTGGTCAATTTGGCCGGGGAACTGGTCCTGGTTCGCAACCAGTCGCGACGCTTTGCGGAGGCGGGCCAGCCGTTGCCAGCTTCCGTCGTGCAGCGTTTCGATGCCGTGACCCGCGAAGTCCAGGACTCGGTCCTTCAGACGCGGATGCAGCCAGTCGGCAATCTATTCAGTCGATTTCCTAGACTGGTGAGGGACATCGGCCGGCAACTCGAGAAGCAGATCGAGTTGCAGATCGTCGGCGCGGAAGTGGAGATCGACAAATCGGTGCTCGATGCCGTGTCCGATCCGCTCACGCATCTCATTCGCAATGCGTGTGACCATGGACTGGAGAGTGCCGCGGACCGGATCGCAGCGGGCAAGTCGGCGGCCGGCCACATCCAACTCACCGCCAGGCACGAAGGTGACCGAATCTGCATCGTCGTGGCGGACGACGGTCGCGGGATCGATCGCCACGCAGTGCGCCGGAGGATTCTGGAGCAAGGACTTTGTGATCCCCGGGAACTGGAGCAGCTGCCGGACCAGGCGCTCTTGAATTACATCTTGCTGCCCGGGTTCTCCACGGCCGAACAGGTTACCGACTTGTCGGGTCGGGGAGTCGGCATGGATGTCGTACGGACGAATCTGGCGCGGCTGGGCGGGACGGTCGAGATTCAATCGACCATCGGTCAGGGGACCAGCATTCAGTTACGATTGCCACTGACGCTTGCCATCATCCCCGGCATGCTCGTGACCGCCAGGGGGCAGTGCTTTGTCATTCCTCAGCGCGATCTGGAAGAGCTCGTCTGCGTCGATCCCCAGCAATCCCGCGCCCGGTTGGAATCGACGAATTCGCAGGAAGTCATCCGGCTTCGTGAACGATTGATCCCGCTCGTGAGGCTGTCCCGCGTGCTGCAGCCGACCACGGGCCCCAGTTCGGAGTCGGCCTCCCATGCTTCGTCGTTGACTGTCCTTGTCGCCATCGTCAAGGCGGGAGCTCATCGGTTTGGGCTGGCCGTCGACAACATACTGTCCAGCGAGGAGATCGTGGTGAAGCCCATGCATCGTCGGCTGCGTGGGTTGACCATGTACTCGGGGGCAACCATTTTGGGGGACGGGACGGTTGCGTTGATCCTCAGCACGGAAGGGATTGCCGCCGCCGCGCAGGTTCGGTTCCGTTCACAAACGCATGCTGAGGATCAGGGGTCGCAGAAAGCCGTCGAACCGGAACACGATTTCTTACTGCTCAGGCAGTTGGATGGTGACCGTGTGGCGGTGAGCGTGACGTGTGTCCGGCGGGTGATCCTGGTAGAGGGGCATCAAGTCGATCGCCTTGCGAGGGGCTTATACCTGCCGCTGGAAGGCGTTCCCCGGCCCTTGTGTATCTTGGGATCCATCGGGGACGAGTCGCTGCTGACGGGAACCATGTACGCCGTACTGCCCCGGGGTGGTGAGCATCACGAGGCCTATCTCGCGCGTGACGTTCTCGGAACGCAGTCGATTTCGCTTCAGGACATTCATCCGCTGCCGGACGTGCCCGCCGCCCTGGGGGCTGCCTTACTGGGTGGTCGCACCATTCCGATTCTGGACCTCGACAAGGTTCCCCGTACGGTGTCCTCCGGAGTCCCGAAGGCCCGAGACCATGCGGCGACCTTCGCGCGGGTCCTGCTGGTGGATGACACGAAGTTCTTCAGCGATGTCGTGGGCAGCTGCCTGGAAAAGTGTGGCTGCGAGGTGACCCGAGCAGAGGATGGACAAGAGGCCTTGGACGTGCTGCAGTCCGAATCGTTCGACCTGGTCGTCTCGGACCTGGAGATGCCCATTCTGGACGGGTTTGGGCTGGCCACGGCGCTGCGGGCCATTCCCAAGTATCGTTCCACACCGCTGCTGGCGCTGACCACTCTTTCCGACGAAGCCACACGCATCCGGGCGGCGGAACACGGTTTCGACGCGCTGGAAGTCAAGTTTCACGAGGAGTCTTTCCTTGCACGCGTAAGACAATTACTCGCGAACGCGTCCGATGATCCCGTGGCTGCGGAGGGGAGCCATGTCTGAAGTGGCCTCGGTTGAAGCGCCCGTGCTGTATTGCTGCTTCCGATTGGGCGAACGCACCTTTGCGGTCCCCACCGCGGCGGTCAAAGAAGTGCACTTGGCACTGCCGATCACCCCAGTTCCCGGAACGCCTCCGGCCATCTTGGGCTACGTGAACCTGAGAGGACAACTGCACATTGTGCTTGATCCCCGCGGCCTGCTGTTGACCCACGCGCACGCAGCCAGTTCAGAAGTCGGACCTCTGATCGTCTTTCAGGATGTCGTGGGTGAGTCCTTTGCCATCTCTGTCGATGCCTTGGCCGACATGCGTCCTGTCGGCGAGGACCAGATCGATGTCTTGAAGGAGGAGCCGGGGCAGTTGGCTGTGTCACGCGACGCCGAACCTTGGATCATCGGCCACGCCCGTTTCGAAGACGCACTCGTAACGCTGATCCATCCCGAGGTCCTTTACTCGTCCTGCTTTTCCGAAGTGAACCATGGCTGATTCGAGTGAATTGGCTCGTCCCCCAAAAGTGAGAACCCTGCAATGCGCAACATGAGTCTGCGAGGCAAGATCAGCATTCTGGTTGGGATTCTGGTGGCGACGATCCTGATTGTGGGGCTCGTTGGAGGCGGACAGTTACGGCGCCTGAATCTCCGGGTGCGACACCTGGTCAATGTCACGAATCGGGCGGTGAACGTGACGTCCAAGGCACGCATCCTGCTGTTGTCTTCGGTACGGTCGGAAAAGAACGCCGCCATGGCCCCGGACGACGCCCGCTCGGCATCGTTCAGCGATGAAGCACAACGGAACGCCCGGGACCTGGATTCCCTGCTACCCGAAGTGCATGCACTGATTTCCGAATCGCTGGGCACCTCGGAATCGAAAGACCTGGATGACTTTCGACGGTCGTGGGATGCATACAAGACCAATCAGGACGAGGTCCTGCGTCTGGCGCGTATGAACACCAACGTCGCCGGAAGGCGTCTGCTGACAGGGCCCATCGTGGAACGAATCGGCGAAATTCGACAGTCGCTACATGCCCTGCAGGCGCGCATCCATGGCCAGGGGAGTCCAATCCAAGCGGGTGAGTCCGCCGACGGCAGCTGCAAGAACAGTCGATTTGACGCCGCATTGAACCTTGTGATGGCTCACCTTGCTGAAGTGATCACGGCGCAGCACATCCATCTGGACTCGACTTCCGACACGGAAATGAACCGGCTGGACGTTGAGATTGCCGATCTCTGGGGCCAGGTACGGCAAAGTTTGGAACAGCTGCAGCTTCTCGTTGACGACAACGATCGGAGTCCCGTGGCCGAGGCATTACTCGCGGTCCCGGGCCTCGTCAAGCGATCCACCGAGGTCCAGGAGCTGTCGCGGACCAACAGCAATCTCTACTGCGTGGAGTTGACCATCACCAAGACGGTCGAATTGGTGGACGCCTGTGATGCGGCCTTGCAACGACTTTTGGGCTTGCTGGAAGAACAGGCGGCCAAAGATCGAGATGCCGCGCACCTGGGGTACCTTCGCGCGCTGGCCATCACGGGTGGCACGGCGCTGGTCGGGATCCTGGGAGGGATCGTACTGGCCTCCATGATCGCCCGCCTGATCACGCGCCCCGTGGCCCAGGGGGTCGAATTGGCCAGTGCCTTGGCCCAAGGGGATCTGACCCAGCGGCTGGCACTCGATCAACACGACGAAATCGGGCAATTGACCGGGGCCATCGATGAAGCGGCCTGCAACTTCGCCAAAATCATTACGGAGGTTCACCACGTTTCGAGCCAGATCGGCACCGCCGCCGGCGACTTGGGGTCGGTCTCCAATCAGCTGTTGTCGCAAAGCGAGGAGATGTCGACCCAGGCGGGATTCGTGGCGGGGAATACCGAGCAGATGTCGTCGAACATCAGTATGATGGCTGCCGCCGCCGAACAGATGAGCATGAATATCGCATCCATCTCCTCCGCCAGTGAAGAGATCAGTGTCAACGTGGGGACCATCTCCTCGGCGGCCGAAGAAACCGCCATGAACGTCGCCGCGGTGGTGGAGGCCATTCAGAAGACGACCAAGTCCTTCGAGGCCATTGCCTCGGATGCCCGCGATGGCGCCCAGGTCACCAGTCGGGCATCCCAGATGGCCCGCGACGCGACAGAATCCATGCAGACGCTCGATCGTTCTGCGGGTGAGATTGGCAAGGTTACGGAAATGATTAAGCTGATCGCCATGCAAACCAATCTGCTGGCACTCAACGCCACGATCGAAGCCGCCTCCGCCGGCGAGGCGGGAAAGGGGTTCGCGGTCGTTGCGAACGAGATCAAGGAACTTGCGCAGCAGAGCGGGAAAGCGGCCGAGGAGATTGCCCGAATGATCGAAGGGATACAGACCAATACCCGCGGGGCGGTCACGGTGATCGACAAGGTGGCCGAAACGATCCAGACCATTCACACGGCTGCCGATCGTACCTTCAAGGCGGTTGAAGCCGAGACGCACAGCGCGGCGGAAAGTGCGGAAAAACTTCGGGCCGCCGGTCAGGGAGTCGGTCACATTGCCCAGTCGATTATGGAAGTGGCCAAGGGAACCACCGATATGTCCCGCAATACCAGCGAGGCGGCACGGGCCTCGACGGATGTCTCGCACAACGCCAGCGAAGCGGCGCGAGGGATCCGCGAGACGTCCAGCAACATCCATGGAGTCAGCACGGCCACGAAGCTGAACACGGCCAGCGCTCAGGAGGTCCACGACGCGGCAGCGCGGCTCCAGGCCATCTCCTCGCAGCTCAATGAAATCGTACGCCGTTTTCGCATCGTCAAGGGAATGGGTTGATCCGACGTGACCACGGCGAAGATCTTGATCGTCGACGACTCGAGGATGTATCGCGCGGCGATTGAGTCGGTCTTCCACGCGCAGCCAGGAATGGCAGTGGTTGGCTCCGTATTCAGTGGCCAGAAGGCGCTCGAGTTCATTCGTGGCCAGGCCCCCGATCTCGTGACCCTGGATGTCGAAATGCCGGGCTTGAGCGGCCTGGAGACACTCCAGGCCATTCAGCACATCAACCAGTCGCGAGCGGCCGGCAGTGAAATTGGCGTGCTGATGGTCAGCGCCTTCACCAAGCGGGGCGCCGACGTCACGATGCAAGCGCTCCAGGCCGGCGCATTTGACTTCGTCACCAAACCGAGCGAGAGTTCGCCGGAGGCGAGCATTGAGCGGCTCCGCCAGGACCTGCTTCCTCGGGTGCGATTGTTCCTCTCCCGCCGCGCGGGACCGCTCCGAAAGCCCGGTCCGGCGGCCCCAGGGCCCTCGTTCGCGGAACCGGCACCCCGACGGGCGACCAGTCCACGTCCCGTACAAGTCATTGTCGTTGCCGCCTCCACTGGAGGGCCCAAGGCCCTCGCTTCGCTCTTGCCAGACTTGGCCGCCCGCGTCACGGCGCCCATCGCCGTGGTCCAGCACATGCCAGCCCAGTTCACATGCTCCCTGGCTGAACACCTGTCGCGACACTCGGGCATTTCCGCTGCGGAAGCCAGCGAAGGAGCAACGCTGCTGCCCGGCTCCGTCACCATTGCACGGGGCGGTCACCATCTGGTGCTCCGGCGCGACGCCACGGGGCAGCTCGTGGCAGGTCTCAATGAACAGCTTCCGGAAAACGGATGCCGACCGTCGGCCAACGTCCTCTTTCGCTCGGTCGCCGCCGTGGCCGGACGCGAGGCCATTGCGATCGTCCTCACAGGGATGGGTAATGATGGCACGGCAGGCCTGGAACCCCTGCATCGGGCTGGCGCTTACGTGATTGCCCAGGATGAAGAGTCCAGCGTCGTGTGGGGGATGCCGGGAAGCGCCGTCGCGGCAGGGCTCGTTGACCACGTCTGCCCACTCTCGGCGATCGGTCAGGTCGTCGAAGCCCTGGTTCTGCCTCAGGGAAAACGATGATATGCAACTCTCACCCGCGACCTTCGCAGGACTCTGCCAGACCATTCACCAGCTTTGCGGGATCGTCATCGCACCGGACAAGGAATACCTGATCCACCATCGCCTGGAGCCTGTGGTCCGGCAACACTGCCTGAAAGGATTTGACGAACTGCGCGACCGGCTGCGGGACAAGTATCTGCCGGGCCTGGTGGAATCCGTGATCGACGCGGTGACCACTCAAGAAACGTCCTTCTTTCGGGACCCGGGCGTATTCGAGGGCCTAGGCCGTACGATCCTACCGGATCTGGGCAGGTCCCTCCCTTCGCCAGCCGCGTCCCTGCGGATTTGGAGCGCCGGCTGTTCTACCGGTCAGGAAGCCTACAGCCTGGCCATCCTGGCCACCGAATACGCGGAAAGGAGCCGTGCCGCCGGTGCCGTTCCTGCGCACGTCGCGATCCTGGCAACCGACACCTCTCGGGCCGCGATCGAGACGGCCCGTCAGGGGATCTACTCATCGCGAGAAACCGCGCGAGGGCTCGATGCCGCACGGCGTCAACGCTTCTTTGAACCCAAGGAAACGGGCCTGCAAGTCAAGGCCGAGGTGCGAAAACTCGTGGAATTCCGACTCGACAACCTCGTCCAGCCACAGGCCGCACCGAAAGGGCCGTTCCACTTGATCTGCTGCCGAAACGTGCTGATCTACTTCGATCAGGAAACTCGGACCCAAATCTGTGGCCGCTTCTACGAACAGCTCGTGGCCGGTGGATATCTGCTCCTCGGGTCCGCCGAGAACCTCTACGGCATCAGCAACGCGTTTGAGTCGTTGCCGCTGGGAGAGTCGTTGATCTACCGAAGGGGGCGTGAATCGTCCGCCGGATCGCCCAAGTGACGGCGGCCTGGCCAATGAGCGCGAGGTGTTTCGGTCCCGGCGTGAAGTACGGAGGTTCCGTGCACAGCGCACGGGCCTCATGCGAATCTAGAGATCCCCGATCCGCCTCACGATCGCCTCCCAAACCTGAGTGCCATTGTCGCCGTTGGTGAAGATGACCAATCCTGAGCGGTTGAGGCGGTGGAACTGGCCGTATGTCTTGAAGCCCGAGCTGTTCGCGCCGGAATGGTATGCGATCTCCCCATCAGCGGTCACGTCAATCCGCCAGGCGAGGCCGCGGTAGGTGGCCATGGCCTGGGACGAACGCGGCCGAACGACAGGGTCGTCGTTGCTCGTCCTTTGATGCCGACGCAGGAGCAGTTCGATCTCCCCGGCGCTGAATCGCGAATCGCTAAGGACGGCCGGTGTGATGAGTGTCAGCATCAAGCGAGCGTATTCGGACGGAGTCGTGTACAGTGAGTAGGCACCGTTTGGCCATTGGTAATGCGTCCTGCGCTTGAACGTCCCTTCTTCGGTGTGCCCGCTCGCCAGTTCGCGATCCATTGCCTCCGATGCGACGAAGCTCGTCCGCCGAAGACCAAGAGGACGAAACAAGGTGTCGCGAGCAAACTGCTCCAGCGACTGCCGGGTGATCCCCTCCATGGCCCGCTGCAGGTACACAAAGCCTTCACCCGAGTATCCTTCCTGGGAGCCGGGCGGGAACAACAGGACGAGAGGTCCCTGCATCTCGTCGAATCCTGCCCGCCAATTGGGAAAACCAGTGCGATGGGTCAACACCATGCGCGCGGTGATTTGCCGGTGCTCGGGCTGGTCCGGCACGTAATTGCCTCCGAGGTAGTTGACCAGCGGCGAATCCAGGTCGAGTTTTCCTAGGTGGATCAGCTTGAGCGCGCAGAGCGCCAGCACCGGCTTGGACATCGAGCATGCCTCGAACACGGTCTCCGAGGTAACTGGAGATCGATCGTTGGCGTCGCGCACACCGAAGCCGCCAGCCCAATCGAGGCGGCCGTCATGGAGGATCGCGATCGACGTGCCCGGCACTCGATGCATTTCCAACAGCGATGGCACGTTCTGTTGTAGCCAGTGGATATGGCGAGCGAGTCGCTTGGAGGAAACTGGCTTACTTGGCCGAACGTGGCACAACGCATCCGCGGCCGCCTCGCGTACTTCGTGCGCTTCATCCTCGAGGCAGCGCCGCATGGCGGGGATTGCCGCCGTGGCCATGGGGCCCACGGCCGCCAGTGCCTCGAGCGCCGCGATGCGAATCTCAATCACCTCATGATCCAGCAGGTTGACGAGATCGTGAGTGGCTGGGGCCGCCCGATCCTGCATGTGGACAAGTACCGCCAACGTCGCCTGAAGCAAGGGGATGTCAGCCGCCGACAGCTGTGCGGTCATCTGGGCCGTAAAGGGCCTGATGTCCGTGGTCATCCTGGAGAGGGCGATGGTGGCCCCCCACTTCTGACGCAACGACCCGTCCCGTAGCAGTCGGTGGAGCTCTGGATACGAGTCACGACCGTAACCGCCCAGTGCCACGGCCGCTTTGCCCGCGACGGTCTCGTCGCGGTCATCCAGCAGCGCCGCGATCCGTGGCAGGAGGTGCGGCGGCCGGTTCGCACTCGCGATGACGAAATCGAGCGCGGCCGCTCGTCGCAAGACGCTCGGGGACGAGAGGTCCGGCGGGTCGGCGCCCCGGTCCGGACCCGAACACGATGTGGAAATGAGCGTCCCCAGCAGCACCACCGCGGCTGTCACGCGACCTTGCCCTGATCCGCATTCTCGATCGTGCATGGAGTCGGTCCGAAAGTATCGGAATTGTATCCGAGTCCTTCGCGTTCCGCGCGAGCCCCAGGGTCAGCAGAGGTGGAACCCCCCGCCGACCGGGCCCGTTTGCCTCGACGAGGTCCCGCAATCCCCCTAGAATGTCGCCACGTGAAAGGGAGGTGAATCGCATGGGCACGAGAACCGCATTTCCGAGAGTATTCTGGGTTGCGAACCTGATCGAAGTCCTGGAGCGCTTTGCCTACTACGGCATCTACTTTGGCTTTGGCATCTACATGTCGTCGCTCGGTTTTTCGCGCGACCAACTGGGCATCGTCCAGAGCTTGTTTCTCCTTGTCTCGTACGTGACCCCAGTTTTCTCCGGGACCTTGGCCGATCGCTATGGGTTCAAGATGGTTTTGATCATCTCGTACCTGGCGTACCTTCCGTCGATCCTGCTGCTGATCTTCACGAAGTCGTTTTCGGGCATCGTTCTGACCATGCTCAGCATTGGGCTGGCCGCCGGTATCTTCAAGCCGCTCATTTCGGGGACGGTACGCGCGGTCACCGACAAGACCAACAAGACCCTGGGGTTTGGCATTTTCTACGCCATGGTCAACGTCGGTGGATCGTTTGGTCCCATCGTCGCCGCCTACCTGCGGGCGATCTCCTGGAACTATGCCTTTATGGCGGCGGCGGTAGCGATTGTGGCGATGCTTTTGATCACCATCTTCTTCTACAAGGAGCCGCCACGCGACCTGCAGGCTGCGACGCTCGGCCAAAAGTTGTGGGAGATTGGCAGCACCCTGGCGGACCGGAAGTTCACCACGTTTCTGGTCCTGCTGGGGCTCTTTTTCTGGCTCCCCTTCTGGTCGTTTTTCAACCTCTGCGCGCTCTATGTCGACAGTGATCTTGATACCGCGCGACTGTATCAATCGCTGACCTCGGTCCTTGGCCCCACGATTACGAGCTTCTTGTCGCACGATGGTGAGGACGGCGGCCGCCGTGTGCTCGGCGAGGCCATTTCGCACACCGGTTATATCATTATGATCCTGCAGGTATTCGTCTCCGGGTTTTTGGAGAAGCGCAAGGCGCTGACGGCCTTCATGTTTGGTCTGGCGCTGGCCGTCGTGGGATTCGTTCTGATGGGTGTGGCACGGTCGTCGCCGCCGACGGTCGCATTGCTGGGGATCTTTTTCTTCGCCCTGGGGGAGATGGCCTCGTCGCCGCGGATCCAAGAGTACATTACCTGGATCGCGCCCAAGGAAAAGGCCGGGCTCTACATGGGTTCCAACTTTCTGGCCGTAGGGATCGGAGGCTTCACCAGCGGAATCACCTATACCTCCCTCTACGGCTACTTTCGGGATCAGGGTCATCCGGAGTACGTCTGGTATGTGCTCGCCGTGCATACGCTGGTGGCGATCGCCGTCCTGAACCTGTTTGTCAAGTACTTCGGCGAGTTCCGCGAACAGGAGGCCTGATTTCTCCGCGGCGAACCCGCCCATGTGAGGCCGCTTCCATCCTGGTAAGCTGAGACGCATGACAACCCGTGCGCTCCAAGATCGCGGTTCGGCAAGTCGCCTGGCTCGCTCTCTCAACCGGCTGCTTGGCGAGGTGCGCGCGTGTCGTGCCTGCCGGGACGTGCTTCCGCTGGAACCTCGCCCCGTGTTGCGAGCGGCGACGACGGCCCGGTTGCTGATCGTCGGCCAGGCGCCTGGTGTACGGGTCCATGAAACAGGCATTCCGTGGAACGACCACAGCGGCGATCGACTTCGGGAATGGATGGGGATCGATCGCGAACCGTTTTACGACGAACGCCGCATTGCCATCATCCCGATGGGTTATTGCTATCCAGGCCGGGGAAAGTCAGGCGATTTGCCCCCTCGAAGCGAGTGCGCCGCGCTGTGGCTGGATCGATTGCTGAGTCATCTGCGGCGAGTGCAGCTGACGTTGCTTGTCGGCCAATACGCTCAGGCCCATTTCCTGGGCGCCCGCCGCAAGGCGACGCTGACCGAGACGGTACGGGCCTGGCGGGACTATCAGCCGACGTTTCTGCCCTTGCCGCACCCATCGGGGCGCAACAATGCTTGGATACGCCGCAATCCGTGGTTCGAAGCGGAAGTGATCCCGGCCCTTCGCCGCCGCTATCGAATGCTCGACACGGTCTAGCGCGCCTCGCATATCCGTGGCGTTGTTTCGTCGTTTGCGCCGGGAAAACTCGAGGCGACGAGGGGGCATCATGTCAAGAGTTGCCGTATGGCCCCACATACGTCCACGTCCCGAATCGACTCTCGGTTCGTGGCCACGTCGCCGGGAATCAGGGCCACCCCTTGTGGATCGGCCGCGCAGGCGGGCACGCCGTGCGAACCGCGGACGAGCTCTGGCCGCAACGGGATGCCCTTCGCCACGGGGTCCCAAAAGAGCTCCACCGGGTCGTAGCCCGGCTTGCGATGGATGTCGACCGTTCGGGCATAGACAGGTGCACGCGCGTCGTCCAACCACCAATAATAGGCCTGCCAGCTGTCTGGCTTGGAGATGAGTACCACCTCACCGCTCCTGGGATGATCCAGGTTCCAGCGGCCCAAGTCCTCACCTCCCAGCGTCGCTTCGATTCCGGGATCCCCCTCAAACAGGTCCCGCACCTTGCGGATCGTGGCAGGATCCGCGTCGCGAATGAACACATGCGAAAACTGGTGGTCGACCAGGCACCAGGCGAGGCTCCGGGAAAAGTCCAGTTCTTCTCGCCCCGAATCGTCGCGGACCGCCAGCAAACCCGCATCGCGCAATCGGCGATTGGGATACGTGACCGACGTGACCGGCGTGATGGCGTACTCACTGACCACCAGCCACCGCAGTGCGTAATCCTGGTACGCTTGCGTCATGCCATCCACCAGCGTGCCGAACAGGTCATCGAACTCGCGGAGTGCGCCTTGGGCGGCCTCACTGTCGGGACCACACTTCTGGGCTGCGTAGTCAAGATGCGGAATGTATACGTAAAAAAAACTCGGATGGAACTTCGTGGCAACATAGTTGGCCGAATCGACAATCCAGCGGCTCGAAGCGATTCCGGCCAGCGGGCCCCAAAAGTGTTGCAGCGGAAAGTGACCGAAGCGATCCAGCAATTCCGCGTACAGTTCCGTAGGCCGGGAATAGCACCACAGCCCCTCCGTTCCATCCGGTCGATGGATGGGGGCCGGCATGCAGACGAAGTCGGCCGAGCAGTCGCGCGCCAGCATCGGGAACCAGACGGCCGACGTGAACTCCGGCGACTGGGCCCGCAGCAGTTCCCAGATCCCCGGTCGCTGGACCGCCCGATTGCCCAGCGTCCACATGGTGGGCCCCTGTCCATTTCGATCGTACAGGCCGTTGGCCACGATGCCATGTTCCGAGGGAAGCGTCCCGGTCAACAGGTTGGCCTGCACGGGCCAGGTCACGCAGGGGAAGCTGGGTACCAGCGAAAGCTGTGCCTGGGCACGCGCCCAGGACCGAAACCGCGGCAGGAACTCCAGATCGCGGGCCCGCAACCCGGGGACCGACACCAGTACCACTGCAGTTTCGCGCTTCATGTTGCGATTTCTCCCGACCAGGTCCCCAGGAGCTGCCGACATTGACGCGCGACCTCCGGAAAGGCGTGACCATGACGGCTGAGCTCCATGTAAACTCCCTCCCGGTAATCGATCTCGCGCAAATGCCCCAGCACGCTCGGGAAATCAATGGCCCCGTCGCCGGGAAACAAGTGTTCGTGGATCCCGACTCGCATGTCTTCCAAATGCACATTTCGTAACCAAGGAGCACTCTGACGGATCACATCGTGCATCGATTCACCCACGCAGTGGACATGACCTATGTCGAGCGTCAGGCCCAGATACGGAGAGTTCCAGGAAGCGACCCACTGCACGGCCTCGGCGGTGGATTCCAAGAGCATACCGGGTTCCGGTTCCAGCGCCAGCGACACGTGCCGGGATTCCGCGACCGCCAGCAGTTCCTCCATGCCCGCTCGCAGGTAGTTCCATGATTGCTTGGGTTCGACGCCATTCTCGGGTGCCCCGGACCAGAGCGAAATGCCATCACTCTGTAGTTCCGCGGCGACTTCCACTGTCCGTTTGAGAAATTCCAATCGGAACTGGCGTCCCGCGGCGTCCTGAGAAATGAGCGTGGGGTAATGCTTCCGCCGAGGATCCAAGAGATACCTGGCACCGGTTTCCAGAAAGTTCCGCATGCCATGGCGGTTCAGCAGCCGCACGATACGCCGCGTCTGGCCGCGAAGATCGCGGTCGAAGGGATCCAAGGTACCGTTGTCCAAGGTGATGGCCACCGCCTGATAGCCCAGCTCCGCCAGGATACCTATGGCATCGGACAACCGATGATTTCCTGCCCCGTTCGTGTTGTACCCCCAATACATGTTGATTCCGTGCGTGGCGTGAAGTGACGTGTGGTCACGTAATGTACATCCGCCGACCGATCAGCAGCATGGGTACCAGCAGGGAAAGGATCAACAGTGACCAGGCAATGGGGGGGCGAACGGCAAGGCAGATGGCGGCATTCAGCACAATGGTCGACCGCAGGGCATGTGCCACGGCGGCTTGGATCGTGTCGACGCTCGATCCGCGAATCGCCACGACGCAGCGGCGGACGATGCCAAACGTCAGAAGTGCAATGAGGATCGGCCAAACCATGGGATCGGCCAGGGCGAGTTCCCTTTCCCCAGCCGCAAAGTCCCCCGTACGGGGGAACAGTCCCAGGATCACGAGGCCCAATACAATCCCCGCCAGACCGAGGACCAGCCGCGACCGTACCACACGGTCGGCTTCCCCTCGCGCAAACTGGGTGACTCCGACCATGTACAGGGAGTAGCCGGCCACAACGACCCATCCGGATGTATCGACCCCGAAGCACCAGGGGGTGGGATTGGTGCTGGCCTTCGTTACGAGGATTCCGTTCGCGCTCATGCCGAGCAGCACATTGAGACCGCGGCACGCGCCCATGGCCCAGGGGCCCCAGGAGGTCCGTTTCAACCACGCATCGTAGGCCAGGATGATCAGCGGAAGGATCGTGGCCACAAGGCCCGGACGCCAGGCAGCTTCGGTACCTGCGGCCCACAGCGTCCAGGACGCGAACCAGCCTGCTGCCACACCGGCGATCAGCAGCACCACGCCTGCCCGGCGAGCGGCCGCCATTCCAATGCGGCCCGACGGGAGCGGCCGATCGGGCCGTTCCCGGCGATCCTGGTCGACGTCGCAGATGTCGTTCCAGATCATGCCCGACCAGTAGTGACAGATGGTTGTCACACCGAGGGCCAGGAAGGAAACCCAGGGACTGAGCGACGGCCTTACGAACAGGAATCCCATCGCCACGTCGGCCAGGGCCGTGAACACGGCTGGGAAACGCACCAGGCGCATCCATTCTCTCATGACGACCTCCCCTGCCCCATCGCCGGCTCAGCTGCTGGCACTGCGATAGCTCAACAAGGCCCGTGAAAACACCCAGCGGGATACCAAGACACACCAGAGCGTCGCCAAGAGTGCAAATGCCGGCAGCAGCCAGTCGGACCGGCTGGGCTCAAGTGGCCGCGCCAGGATCCGCGCCGGGACGTTGATCACTACCAGAACCGGAATGATGAAGGTGAAAAACCAGCGGAGCGGGTCGCCGACCGGGCCACGGTAGATCTCCATCGGATACCGCGAAAAATTGGTGATGTAGAACCAGAAATCGTATAGCGTCTGGTTCCGTCCCAACCAGATACTGGTCGCGGAAAGCACAATCATGAGGCTGTAGAGGATCGCTACCCCGCAGGCCAGGTAAAACACGTAGAGACCAACCGACAGGAGTGTGATCTGCAGCGGATGCTCGGCCCGAGTCGTCAGCTGCCACAGGCTATACAGCATCAACAAGACCCCCACGGCAAAATTCGACAGCGCCGACCAATCGACCTTCTGCAGACTGATCAGGAACTGTGTGTCGATCGGCTTCAGCAAGGCAAAATCCAGTCCGCCTCGGCGGATCAGTTCGCTGAACTCCTCCGCGTTGGGCATGAAAAACGCCTGGACGATGCTGTTGGCAAACATGGTCGTGGAAAGAAAAACGAAAAACTCGAACTTGCCCCAGCCCGTTCCCGCACCGATCTCGCGAGCATAGTAAAAAATCAGCAAGTAGAAGCCCAGGTTCATCAGGACCCACGAAACGGATGCCAGGCATTCGAAAAAGAAGTTCCAGCGAAAACTGAGGTCCCGCACCAGCGAGTTGCGAATGAAGGTGCGGAAGACGGCCCCATAGGGTGGGTGTTCGTGCATGCCTTCATCCCCCAAAAGCGCTGTAGCGGCGGGCACCGTAAGCAAACAGCCAGCGGCTGAACACGACAAAGAACAGTGTCCAGCTGGCCTCGACCGCCAGCGCCCAGATCAAGTCCGGGCCGGTGATTTTTTCCAGGAAGACCGCGGCCGGGAAATAGGCCAGGAACTGAAATGGGAGCAATCGGACCAAGCCGTCCCAGGGACGCGGCAGCATGTCGAGCGGAAACATGTGTCCTGACAGAAAGAAGCTGAAGAGCATGAACACAAACAGGAACGAGCGGACTTCCAGAAACCAAAAGGCCAAGAGTCCGAGCGAGGCCTCCAGGAAAAATCCGAGCAAGAACCCCAGGATCAGCGAGACCGAAAACGCCATCAGCACGTGCGGCGGCGGCCAGCCGGGGAAGTAGCCTCGGCACAGGAAGAACACCAAGGCAAAAGGTCCGATCGCCACCGAATAATACGCCAACTTATGGGCGATCCGCGCCAGCAACAGGAACCCAATCATATCCAGGGGCTGGATCAAAAACCGCTTGATATCCCCATTGCGGACCTCCGACGCGATGCCCCCCGCCAGCCCGGGCATGCTGGAAAAGGCCCGGGCTATCATCGTCAACAGGTAATAGGCCACGAAGTCGTCATACGAATAGCCTCGAATCGCCATGCGCGTCGCCGCCTGCCCTGGTTCGGCCGCCAGCGAGTCAAACACCGCGTACCAAAGGAAGATCTGGGTCACGACCGGAAGGAACCGCATCAACGTCCCCAGCGCGAAATCGCCCCGGTAGACCAGTCGTTCTTCCAACGCGATGCGCAGAATGGTCCACCAGGTCTGCAGCTCGTGGCGCAGGGACGACCAGAACCCCCAGCGGATCGGTCGTGCAGTGGCGTGTTCGAGCATGGGGCATCCGCAATGCGACCAGCGCCCTCCAAGAGCGTCGATCTCGACCCTCCGTTCTCAAATCTCAGATTTCAAATCTCAAATCTCAAATCTCAAATCTCAATTCCCCTTCTCCCTTCACGCGGTCTCCAGGTGTGCCGCCCGTTGATTCTCACCTTCCGCCGTTCGACTAACCTGCGAAAAGAGGGCGGCGATGACTTCGTCGAGCGGCGGTTCTTCGACGCTGACGTCCTGGATGGCGAATTGTCTCAGAAAGGCCTCCAGCACCTTGGGGACGTCGGGGCGGGCGACACGCAGTTGAACTCGCGGCAAGTTGACCTCGATCACTTCTCCGAATCGCGTCCAGTCGGTCGGTCCGGCCGCGGCCTGCGCCTCGGTCAAGAGCAGCCGCACGACCTTGTAGCTGCTAAACCGATCGATGATTCCTGCCAGGGAGCCGTCGTACTTGATCTGTCCCTCGGCAATGATGACGACCCTTCGGCAGAGGGCCGCGACGTCTTTCATGTAGTGACTTGTCAGCAGAATGGTCGTATTCCGAGTCTGCTGGTAGCGGCGGAGGAACTGCTGGATGTTGTGCTGGGCCACGACATCGAGGCCAATCGTTGGTTCATCCAGAAAGAGCACTTCGGGCGAGTGCAAGAGGGCCGCGATCAGTTCCATCTTCATCCGTTCCCCCAGCGAAAGCTCGCGAACGGGCTGGCTCAGCAGCTGCTGGACATCGAGCAGCTGAGCCAGTTCGGACAGCGTCGTTTCGAATTGGGATGGCTCGATGCGGTAGATCTGCTGATGCAGCCGGAACGATTCCTGGGCCGGCAGGTCCCACCACAGCTGGTTCTTCTGACCCATGATCAGGGCGAACCGGCGCCGATAGGCGAGCGGGCGTTCCCAGGGGATGAACCCCAAGACACGGGCCGTGCCCGACGTGGGAGTGATCACACCAGACAGGAGTTTGAGCGTTGTGGTCTTTCCGGCTCCGTTGGGGCCCAGGAAGGCCACGAATTCCCCGGCCTCCACAGTCAAGTCGACATTGCGGACCGCTTGAATGTCGCGGTGCTCGCGGTGGAAAAGCCCTCGCAGCGAGGCAACCAATCCCTCCCTCTTCGGATAGACGCGATACGTCTTGGAGAGATTCTCAACTTCAATAACAGGCATGGGCAATGACAACGCGGCAGATGGCACGGATAGGTCGTGGCGGAAAGCCTGGAATCCAACCCATCATCGCATCTTTCCGTCGTTTGACCAGCCGTACTCGCGGGTCAAGTCGCCTCGCGGCCGCCCTCCGCGGCCTTGGTTCACTTTGCAGGGGGGCCTTGGTGAAACTACAATACGACCGCGGACGTTCTCGGTACGCGGACTGAAAGGAGCACGATCATGGGGCGAGTCCTACTTGCGGGGTTGCTCGGTGGCCTGGCCATCTTCGGCGCCGGCTTCGTCGATCATACGATCTTCGGATGGGGGCAGCGTGCCTTCTTGAGGGTCCAGGACGAAAACGCACTGCTCACGAGCATTGATGGCTTGCTCAAGTTGCCGGGCATCTACGGAGTCCCCCAATTGTCGGAAACGTACGATGCAATGGCCAAGCCGGAGCAGACGAAGGAGTTTGAACGCCTTGCGGCGCTTTACAAATCCGGACCCGCCGCCTACATCATCGTGGCGCCACGCGGCGAAGAAATGATGAGCGGCCGGCAGTTGGGCCTGGAGGCCCTGACCAACATCGCGGCCGCTACCCTGGCTGCCTGGATCGTTTGGCAGGCCCGCGGCAGCGGCTTCTGCGGGCGCTGGTGCATCGTGGTGACCATCGGTGCAATTACCTGGCTTTGTATCAGCGCCTCGCAGAATATCTGGTATCGATTCCCCTGGCCGTTCGTGCGGGACGAATTGTTCAGCGCACTCTTCGAGTGGGCACTGGCCGGAATCGTGATCTCCGCCATCGTCCGGCCCATCGCGCTCGGGCCAGCCGACGATCTCGCCTGACCCTTGGATGCTGCGATGTCCATGTTCTCGATCGTTTGAGTTCCGTCCCCCCCTACTGAGGTAGCTGCCTTGTCGAGCGATGACCTGACACCCGACGAACCGGTCGACATCCCTGGCGGATCGGAGAGTCGATTGATTGACCTGCCCATCGAGGAGGAACTGAAGGATAGCTATCTCACGTACGCCATGAGCGTCATTGTCAGCCGTGCATTGCCCGACGTGCGGGATGGTCTAAAGCCTTCCCAGCGGCGGATCCTGATGGCCATGAATGACCTGAATCTGACTCCCGGCGCGTCCACCTCCAAATGCGCCGGGATCGTGGGTGAGACGATGAAGCGGTATCACCCCCACGGCGACGGTGCCATCTACCCCACGCTGGTGCGGTTGGCCCAGGACTGGAACACGCGCTACATGCTGATCCACAAACAGGGCAACTTTGGTTCGATTGCCGGGTTGCCCCCTGCCGCCATGCGGTACACCGAGGCCCGCATGTCGCCCATCGCCGCCCTGATGCTGGACGATATCAAGCTCGATACGGTCGATTTTCTTCCCACCTACGATGAGAAAGGTACGGAACCGGTCGTTCTGCCGAGCCGATTCCCGAACCTGCTGGTGAATGGTTCCAGCGGCATCGCCGTCGGCATGGCCACCTCGATCCCACCGCACAATCTGGCCGAGATCTGCGACGCCATCGTCCGGGTGATTGACGAACCCGACGTCTCGGTGGATGAGTTGCTCGAAGTGGTGCAAGGTCCAGATTTTCCGACGGGAGGCGTCATCTGTGGCCGGGCCGGAATCCGGCAGGGATATCACTCGGGCCGCAGCACCATCATTCTTCGCGGCCGCGCCCGCATCGAAGAGCAACGTGGCCGACACCGCATCGTGATCACCGAAATCCCCTACATGCAGCAGCGGGATCGTGTGGAGGAACGCATTGCCGCACTGGCCAACGAAGGACGTATCTCCGGTATCAGCGGAATTCGCAACGAAAGTGACCTCAAGGAGCCGGTACGGCTGGTGGTGGAACTGAAACGGGATGCCGATCCCGACGTGGTGCTGAACCAACTGTATCAGTTCTCCATGTTGCAGGATTCCTTCTCGATCATCCTGCTGGCCCTCGTCGATGGCAAGCCGCGTATTCTGTCGCTGAAGCAGCTCCTCCAAGAGTTCATTCGCCATCGCACCACCGTGATCCGACGCCGGACTCAGTTTCAGTTGGCGCGAGCGCGCCAGCGAAAGCACGTCGTCGAGGGACTGCTGCTCGCACTGATCAACCTTGACGAAGTCATTCGCGTCATTCGTTCGTCCCGCGATCAGGACGAAGCCAAGCACGGGTTGATGCAGATCGAGGTCCCTGCCCCCCTGCTGCAGCGGGCTCTGGGGGCGGAAGGGTTCGCCACCTACCAGCAAGAACGCGGTGAAGCCGATTCCTATCGACTCAGCCCCGTACAAGCGGACGCCATTCTGAAGATGACCCTGGGGCAGCTCGTCAATCTGGAACAGGCCAAGCTCAGCGATGAACACGCCCGCCTGCTGGAACAAATCCGCGAATTCGTCCGGATCCTGTCGCGCGAGGAGAATATCCTCGCGATCATTCGCGAGGAATCGCTGGAACTGAAGAAGAAACACGGGGATGATCGGCGGACCGAGATCAGCGGCGAGGAAGTAGGCGATATCGATATCGAGGACCTGATCGCCGAAGAGACCATGGTGGTCACGATCAGCCACAGTGGCTACATCAAACGGACGCCTGCCAAACTGTACAAGGCCCAGCGACGAGGCGGAAAGGGACTCAAGGGGGCCAAGACCGAGGATGAAGACCCCATCGAGCACCTCTTCGTCGCCAGCACGCACGCCTACCTGTTGTTTTTCACCAACAAGGGGCGGGTCCACTGGCAAAAGGTCTACGGACTGCCGCAGCTCTCACGGGAGAGCCGAGGCCGGGCCGTGGTGAATCTGCTGAATCTCGAGCCCGGGGAGACCATCGCGGATTGCCGACCCGTCCGAGACTTCGACCTGCCCGGTCACTTTCTGCTCATGGCGACCCGCAAGGGGCTGATCAAGAAGACGGCTCTCGATGCCTATAGCCGCCCCAAGAAAGGAGGCATCATTGCCTTGAAACTGCGGGAAGACGATGAACTGGTCGATGTCGTCGTGACCAAGCCAGGGGACGAAGTGGTGCTGTCGAGCGCCAGCGGAATGGCCATTCGATTTCAGGAGTCCGATGCGCGACCCATGGGCCGGAATACCAGTGGCGTGCGGGGCATTGGTCTGGCCGAAGGCGACAACCTGGTGGGGATGGTCGTGGCGGAAGCCGCCGCCACGTTATTGACCGTCTGTGCGAATGGGTATGGCAAGCGAACCCCGTTCGGCCCCCAGTCGACAGGCGACGCAGAAGAAGAAGGCGATTCCGCCTCCTCCAATATGCGGTATCGAACCCAGCGACGGGGGGGCAAGGGTCTGCGGGACATCAAGACGACGGAACGGAATGGACCGGTCGTCGACGTCGTCCGCGTGGCCGACGATGACGAGGTCTTGATGATCTCCGCCCGAGGGAAAATCCAACGGATCAAGGTGGGAGAAGTGTCGGTGATCGGTCGCAATACCCAAGGGGTTCGTATCATGAGCCTCGACGAAGCGGACGAGTTGCGAGCCGTTGTCCGCGTTCCCCGCGAGGAAGGTACCGACGCCGCCGACGATACCGGCCCGGCTCCCGAGCCTGGCGAGGAGACACCGTGAACGTTGCCGTCGTGGGTACTGGCTATGTCGGTCTCGTTACCGGCGCATGCTTCTCGGACACTGGGAATCATGTCACGTGCATTGACAACCATGCCAAGAAAATCGAAATGCTTCGGCAGGGCCACATTCCCATCTATGAGCCAGGGTTGGCGGAACTCGTCCGACGCAACGTAACCTCCGGCCGGATCGAATTTACGACCGATCTGCCTGCCGGCGTCCGGCAAGCCGAGATCGTCTTTCTGGCCGTCGGCACGCCGCAAAGCGCCGACGGTTCCGCCGACTTGTCCGCCATTTGGGCCGTCGCCGACGAGATTGCACCCCATCTGCAGCCGGATGCGATCGTCGTCACCAAGAGCACCGTTCCGGTGGGAACGAATGAGAAGTTGAGAGAACGACTGCAGAAGCGAACCGGCCGAGACGTGGATGTCGCCAGCAATCCAGAGTTTCTCAAGGAGGGGGCCGCCATCGAGGATTTCACGCGCCCAGATCGCGTCGTCGTGGGCGTCCGCCGCGCCGCGGTGGCGGAACAGCTCCATAAGCTCTATAAGCCATTTCTGCGGACCGACCACCCGTTTCTCGTCATGTCGCCCGAGAGCGCCGAGCTGACCAAATACGTGGCCAATGCCCTGCTGGCTACCAAAATCAGCTTTATCAACCAGATGGCCAACGTCTGCGAATACTTCCGCGCCGACATCAATGACGTGCGACGTGGAATCGGCCACGATCGCCGCATCGGATTTGCGTTTCTTTTCCCCGGCGTCGGCTACGGCGGCAGCTGCTTTCCCAAGGACGTCCGGGCCATGGTGGGCACGTTTCAGGAGGCGGGGATCGATCCCCGCTTGCTGGAGTCCGTGGACTGGGTCAACGAAAGACAGAAAGATGTCATTCCCCAGAAGATTCGCGAGCACTTTGGCGAACTGCGGGGCAAGACGATCGCCGTTTGGGGCCTGGCCTTCAAGCCCAAGACGGACGATATCCGCGAAGCACCCGCCCTGGTCCTGATCGATCAGCTGTTGCAAGGGGGCGCCCGCGTCCAGGCGCATGACCCGGAAGCCATGCCGAACGTCAAACAGCTCTACGGCGATCGCGTGGCCCTTTTCCAGAAACCAATGGAGGCACTCGACCAGGCCGATGCCCTGGCCATCATGACCGAATGGTCCGAGTTTCGGACACCCGATTTCCGCCAGATCGCCCGCCGACTGCGGCAGAAGGTCATCTTCGACGGTCGCAACCTCTATGACCTGGACGCCATGCACGAAGCGGGCTTCGTGTACTACTCGATCGGCCGGCCAACGGTGAAGTCCACCTGATGCCCTGGTTCATTCATCGCGGCGAACCTTGGCACCCCTTGCCTTGCCGGGTCGTAGCGTCCGGTTGAGCCCCAGGAACAGACACACCGCCCACAGACCCGTGGAAGCTTCGGGTACCAGTATCCCTTCCGCCGCCGTCCGGACCTCGGCAGAGAATTCGCCCGCCAGGTTCGTGAGCATCAAGCGAAAGACCAGGTCGGCAGTCTCACCCGGTGGCAAGACGGTCGGTAACGGCAACGGGATGTCTGGGAGCGGCTGATTGAGCGTTTGCGACTGGCCCGCGGAGAACTCCGCCGTCGCCATAAGCAAGGCCTCGGGACCCGTCAGGTCCAAAGTGCCGTCCATGGGTAACACGGCAGGGAAGGCCGGCAGCGTCAGAGTATTCTCCAGGACGTCCACGGTCGCGACGATGGTGACGGGCAGCAATGCACTAAAGCTGAAGACCCCGGGTATTACAGGATTCAAGGCCACGGGGGCCATGCTTCCCACCTGCTGAAGTTCAAATTCCATGAGTGTCGCGCTTCCAAACGGAACGGTGACCGAACCTGGCGGGAAGAGACTGGTGGGACTCCGTGTCCGGAATCCGTCCGAGCCAAAGCCTACGGCAAGCGTCAAAGAGGGATCGGTCCCCAGCGGCATCGCGGCATGGTAGTTGGACAGCAGTAGCTGCATGCCGGCCAAATCCAGCTCCGCATCAAAGCCGCCCATCGTGGCGAAGTGGGGTGCCCCCTCCACGGATCCGCTCAGTTCCACGGGCACGGGTACGTTTTCGTCGTCGCCAAACGAACCGAACAAACCCGGCTTTGTACGAGTCCCCGTGGGATTCGTACCGGCATCGAAATTGCCAATCAGTGTCCCCTCGGTCTGGGCACTCACGTGCAATTGCGAGATATCGACGCCGCTCGGCGACTCGAGCATGAATGCGTAGTTGCTGGCACTGGCCTGATCAGAACGGACCAGCAGGCAGGATGGTGCGCAGAAAATCAGCCAGAGGATGCGGAAACGGCACATTGTGAGGCTCACTTGGATTCAGAGATCCGATTCACGAGTTCTTACCTGGAAAGGGGACTCTTGTAGGAACATTCAGCCTAATCGACAGATGCTTTCAATGCCAGAGTCGAGGCCGGCCGAGTTTGAGTTGGGTTGTTCCTCCGAGATACCCGCCGCTTTCCGGTGGGAGTCTCATGCTGGTGTCAACGCGTGCCAGACTCCTCGGCGTCCGAATCGTTCGAGATACCCACCGCTTGCCGGTGGGAGTCTCATGCCGGTAGCTACGCAACAGGAGACCCACCCAATATTTCTTCTGCCGAGCGTACCGCAACCCATATCGGCGGTGCCCTGCCGAGGCCGAAACACGCCGCGGTCCGATTCAGCCTCGGCCCATCTCCGCTTGATATCTGCGCCGATGGCTCGGCCGCTGGTGGTGGAGTTGCTGTATGTTCGTAGCCATCCAACATGAGACTCCCCTCGGCGAGCGAGGGGTATCTGGGACTCGCTGCCAGACGTCTCGGGAGGGAATCTCTTCGCTGTGTCCCCGTCAAACGCCCCGCCAAACGTCAAAGTTGTGCGAGAAACGAGTTTTCGAGACTTACGTCAAGTCGATTCGTCGTAAGTCCTTATTCTTCGTCGAGAGGATTTTCGCTTCGCCGTGCCAGCATCCTCGCCACGTGTAATTCATGATCCCCCGGAGTGGCTGTCGCTAGCCACCGGTTCCCGCTACGATCCGCGAGAAAGGGCCGTGAAATCACTGGCGACCCTGAATGGCCCTGCGGCGTTCATGGAGCGGACGGCCCCGAAATGCAGCGCCGAGGTCTGACGGTCAACTCGTTGGCCTTGACCGGCCGATAGATTATTGCAAGGATTCCAAGCGGTTTCCCCACTGAGTTCAGGGATGGACGGCCGTGGAATTTGCAGTGCACGTAATTCTTACCGTCACGATGATCATGCACGGCCTGGCTGGCTGCTGCTGGCACCACGTGCATTTCGGGGATCCGGAATGTCGGACGGACGTGGCGAAAGCGGAGGTCGTTCCCAAAGGGCCGCGGAAATGTTCATGTTGCCACCTGGCGACGTTGTCGCCGTTGGCAGCAGCCTGTGAAACGGACCGAAGTGCCACGACCTCGACAACGGAAGCAAACGGCCCCCAGACGCCGGACCGTCCCAAGGATCAACCTGCAGGATGTTGCGAGGAATCATGTGTTTTCGTCTCGTCGGAACCAGCTGTCCAGCCCGAGGCGTCGTGGCTGACCGTTCATTTCTGTGATACGGCCGAAGTGGCCGTTGCCATGGTGGGCTATGCAGGTTCCTGCTGGAACGTAGCGAGAGACTGGATCCCCCGCAGCGCGCTTTCTGCCTGCGCGCTCCTGCAAGTCTGGCGACTCTAATCGCTGTCCGTGGGACCGCCGTCGATTGTCGCCGACGCACTCCGTGTTGCTGGCAATGGAGAGAGCATGCGGTCCCGTGATTCGTCAGCGACCTGTGCATTGCGCATTCGTCGGCCTGGCCGGGCGTGCATCCAGATTGGCAGCACGCGGTGAGAGTCGATGGTGACCGCGCGACCCTCGTTGTGCCATGTTGAGCGAGATCGTCGCAAACCGGTGTGCTCCGTCGCGACGTGTGAGCGATGAGCCTTGGATACTGTCAGGTTCGAGGGTTCCCCGATGCAGTGGCTGAAAACGATCTGGAACACCTCCTGGGGGAGGTGGGCGGCGACGCTGGCGCTGTGCGTCGCGATCGGAGCGACCGTGCCATGGTGGTGGCCGCGACTCCGAGGCTGGGTCGATCCATTACTCGCCCGCCATCCGGCGGCAGTAAGCCATCCAGAGGGCGATCGTGAGGCCGAACAGGAAGTCCATGAGCATGAAGGGCATGATCACGTGCACTCCGAAGTAGAGTCGGTGGAACTATCTCCCCAGGCCATGCGGAATCTCGGGCTTGGTGATGACACCATCCAGCCGGTGAAGCTTACGACGTTTCGCCGTTCCATTTCGGTGCCGGGACTTGTCGTGGGGCGGCCAGGGCGAACCCAGATCCAGGTGGCCACGCCGATGACGGGGGTCGTTACGCACGTGCACGCGGTGAAGGGGGAGGCGGTTGAACCGGGTGCGATGCTGTTCCAAATCCGTCTTACGCACGAAGAGATCGTGCAGGCCCAGACGGAGTTCATCAGGACACTCTTGGAGTTGGAAGTGGAGAAGCGCGAGATCGCTCGACTGGAATCGGTGGTGCGCGAGGGAGCGATTTCCGGGAAGACCCTGCTGCAACGGCAGTACGCCAAAGAAAAGCTGGACGCACTGCTCCAAGCGCAGCGAGAGGCCCTTCGACTGCATGGTCTCTCGGATCAGCAGATTGACCACATTGCGAATCGGCGTCGACTGCTTAGAGAACTGCAGATCATGGCACCTTCGCCCGACGAGCACGGTCATGAGGAAGAACTGCGGCTTTCCCATCGCCACGTCCAGCCCATTTCCTACAGCGAAGATGGCTCGAAAACGCCCCCGGTAGCACCGTTGATCATCGAGGATCTCGACGTCCACAAAGGACAGTCGGTGAATGCGGGCGAACGGCTGTGCGTCTTGGCCGACTACGATCGGCTGTATATCGAAGGCAATGCCTTTGAGCAGGACCTGCCGGCACTCCGAGAAACCGTACAACGGAAATGGCCCATCCGCGCGCGGTTTGTTTCAGGCGAGACGGTAGACGACCTTGCGATCGCCTACGTCCCCAATGAAGTCAACGCCGCGTCCCGGTCCCTCCATTTCTACGTGGACTTGCCCAACACGCTAGAGCGGGACGAGGTCAACTCCGACGGGCAACGCTTTGTCTCATGGCGGTTTCGGCCTGGCCAACGCGTGCAGCTGGACGTGCCGGTGGAAGAATGGGTGGACCAGATTGTCTTGCCCGTCGATGCGCTTGCTCGCGACGGCGCCGAAACCTTCGTCTTTCAACAGAACGGGGACCACTTCGATCGAGTGGCCGTTCATACCGCGTACCAGGATCAAACGCATGTGGTGGTGGCGAACGATGGTTCGATCTTTCCTGGTGACAAGATCGCTTTACGGGGTGCCCACCAGCTGCAGATGACGCTCAAGAACAAGTCGGGTGGGGGCGTGGACCCACATGCCGGACACAACCATTAAGTGGAACCACGCGGGAGCCATACCTGGCCGCCATGCTCAACGCCCTGATCCGATTCTCGCTCCATCATCGCCTGCTGGTCATGGCCATTGCCATGTTCCTGCTGGCCTATGGATCGTGGGCGGCGCTACAGATGCCCATCGACGTGTTTCCCGATTTGAATCGCCCACGCGTTGTGGTCATGACCGAAGCACCCGGCATGGCGACCGAAGAAGTGGAAACCCTGATCACCTTTCCGATCGAAACCGCCCTCAATGGCGCCAATGGTGTGCAGGCCGTGCGGAGCTCGTCCGGCGCAGGGATCTCCATCATCTACGTCGAATTTGATTGGTCGACCGATATCTATGTCGATCGTCAGATCGTCAATGAGCGGCTTCAGATGATCCAGGATCGACTCCCGGCCGGAGTTGTGCCCCAGCTCGCCCCCATCTCGTCCCTCATGGGGCAAATCCTGATGTTGGGCATGTGGAGCAGCGATGGCGCGACACCCCCGATGGAACTGCGGACCTTGGCCGATTGGGTCGTTCGACAGCGATTGCTCACGATCCCGGGGATCTCGCAAGTGTTCACCATGGGCGGAGGTCGCAAGCAGTTTCAGGTCCTCGTGAATCCGAGTTCTCTGGCGCGATACGGTGTGACCATCGAACAGGTCAAGCGAGCCGTTGCGGAAAGCAATCAGAACGCGTCAGGAGGATACTTGGATAAGCAAGGACCGAATGAGCTTTTGGTCAGGGCGCTGGGGCGCATCCAATCGATTGATGACTTGCGGAAGGTGGTCGTCACGATTCGAGACGGCCTCCCCGTGCGGCTCGACGAGATTGCCCGAGTGGTCGAGGCCGCGCAGGTCAAGCGCGGAGATAGCTCGACGTTCCTGAGGGGCAAGGACGGCAGGTTTTTGGGTGGGCCCGCGGTGGCCATCACGATCAATAAGCAGCCAGGTGCGGACACACGTCGAGTCACGGAGCACGCACTCCAGGCGGTTCGGGAGCTGTTGCCCACGCTACCCGCCGACGTTCGGATCGAACCAGTCTATTCGCAGAAGGAATTCATCGACCGTGCCATCGAAAACGTGATGGAGGCACTCCGTGACGGCGGAATCCTGGTGGTGATCGTCCTGTTTCTGTTCTTGATGAACCTTCGCACGACCTTTATCTCGCTCACTGCGATCCCGCTATCCCTCGTGATGACGGCCATTGTCTTTAGGGTCTTTGGGCTCTCGATCAATACGATGACACTCGGTGGTCTGGCGGTTGCCATCGGAGAACTTGTGGACGACGCGATCGTCGACGTGGAGAACATTTTTCGCCGCCTCAAGGAGAATCGGCATTCCTCGCACCCCATCGCTCCCCTTCTCGTGGTGTACCGGGCCAGCTGCGAGGTCCGCAATTCCATCGTTTACAGCACGATGATCGTGATTCTGGTATTTGTGCCCCTCTTTGCCCTCTCGGGTATGGAAGGTCGCCTGTTCGCCCCGTTGGGAATCGCATACATCGTGTCGATTTTTGCGTCGCTGATTGTTTCGCTGACCGTCACTCCGATTCTGTCCTTCTGGCTGCTGGGCCATACCAGGGCTGCCCATTCGGAACACGATGGCATCGTGCTACGCGGCCTGAAACGGGTGGCCGATAGGGTAATTCGGTTCAGCCTGCAGTTCCCAAGATTCAACCTGATGGTCACCGTGATTGCCGTGGCGATCGCAGCGCTCTTCGCCGTGAGGCTCGAGCGGGACTTCCTGCCTCCCTTCAACGAGGGAGCGATCCAACTGAACGTCCTTCTGCCACCAGGTACCTCACTGGCCACGGCGAATGAGATCAATCAGGTCGTCGAAAGCCGGCTGGAAGAAATTGAGGACGTGGTATCGTTTGTCCGTAGGACCGGGCGCGCGGAATTGGACGAGCACGCCGAACCGGTCAGCGCCAGCGAGTACATTATTGAGCTCGACCCAATATCACGAAACTCCCGCGAGGAACAACTCGCCGAGATTCGCGGCGCCATGACCGAGATCCCTGGCATTGTGACCGCCGTGGAACAGCCAATCGCCCATCTCATCTCGCATATGCTATCCGGTGTGAAGGCTCAGATCGGCATCAAGTTATTCGGTGACGATCTGGATGAACTTCGGCGCAACGCCGAAGTCATTCGACGTGAGATTCAGTCCATTCCCGGCGTGACCGATCTGCTGGTCGAACCGCAGGTCATCATCCCCCAGCTCCGGATTGAACTCGATCGGGATCAACTCCTGCAGTATGGCCTGACACCCCAACGCGTCAATGAGTTCATTGAAACGGCCATGAATGGGATCACCGTGTCCGAGGTCGTCCTGGGCCAGCGGACCTTTGATCTCGTCGTTCGATTTGATGATGACTTTCGGGAGAACCTCGAAACACTGCGGCGATTGCGGATCGAGCTACCCGAGGGAGGAGACGTGCCCCTCTCGGCCGTTGCCAAGATCTACGAAGCGGGCGGGCCCAACACGATCAACCGCGATAACGTCCGACGGCGTATCGTGATCCAATCCAACGTTTCCAACCGTGGTATCGTGGACGTCGTGCGAGATATCCAGGCCCGTCTCAATCCCTTGCTGAGGAAACTGCCTGCCGGATCGTACCTGGAATACGGCGGCCAGTTTGAAAGCCAGCAGCGCGCCAGCCGGCTGATCGGCGTGCTATTCCTGATTTCGCTGATTGGCGTGTTCCTGGTGCTGTACACGATGTTCCGGTCGGTCAACCTGTCGTTGCAGGTCATGGCGGCGCTCCCCATGGCGTTCATCGGATCGGTCGCCGCCCTGGTGATCACGGGACAAACCCTCACCATCGCCAGCATGGTTGGCTTTGTGTCACTGGGAGGGATCGCGTCCCGGAATGGGATCCTGCTCTTGAATCACTATCTGCACCTCGTGCAGTTTGAAGGAGAGGACTGGACCAAGCCGATGATCGTCCGCGCAGGACTCGAACGACTTGCACCGGTCCTCATGACGGCACTTACCGCCGGCATCGCCTTGGTTCCCCTCGTTCTCGCAGCGGGCCAGCCCGGCAAGGAGATTCTCTACCCGGTGGCCACGGTCATCCTGGGCGGCGTCATCAGCTCAACGCTCCTCGACTTCTTCGTCCACCCGGCACTCTTCTGGCTGTTTGGTGTGCGCACAGCCGAGCGCGTGGTACGCGAGGGGCGCGAGCAAGTACAACTGGTCGAGGACCATGAATTGGAGGCTGTGCATTGATCGCGGCACTTACGGCGGCATGGAACAACCGACCAACCACAATAGGAGATCGACGATGATCCACATGCAATGGCGTAACGGCTTGGCACTCATCACAACCATGGGGGTCGCCTGCTCAGGGTGCGGCACCGCCTCGCACGAGGCAGCCCATGCTCACCCAGCCACGGCCTCCGAGCACGCGCATCCGACGGAAGGCCCGCATGGCGGGCACCTCGTGGAAATTGGGAACGAGGACTACCACGCAGAAGTCGACCACGATGAGCACGGAAACTCCCTAACCATCTATATCCTGGATCGAGCCGCAAAGAACCCAGTCGCCATTGACTCCCAGGAACTCACGATCAATCTGAGCGCCGGGGGTAAGGCAGAACAATTCAAAGTCGCCGCGCAACCCGATTCGGGTGACCCCACCGGACGCTCCTCACGCTTTGTGTCGAGTGACCCCGAATTGGGCAAGAACCTGGACACGGAAGGGAACGCCGCGCAGCTCGTCGTCGAGATCGCGGGTACCCAGTATCGCGGGGCGATGAAACACGTACACCGCTAAGTCGGAATGCAATGGAAGGTGTGTCGTAATGCGTTTTCACGGAGAGCTTATCCGCAAACTCGGTGCGTACCCTCTCCCC